>VFQT010000512.1_pt1 | contig 55760 bp, 58 predicted proteins | sample 3512381 | NCBI WGS metagenome assembly VFQT01 (sample SAMN10412376, study PRJNA504923) | tailings metagenome | isolation source: Relicate 2 Philex TSF3 active mining site | place: Philippines: Tuba, Benguet | collected 2017-08-29
TGCTGAGCCAGGTGGCCATGCACGTCGGCATGGTCACCGCGCCCTGGGCCTTCGGAATCGCGGCACACCATGCCGAGCCGCTCCTCACGCCGGGGTCGGCCGTGGCCCATGTGGTGGCGGCCATCGTGCTGGTGGCGCTGGTGGCCTGGGGCGAGCGCGCCCTGGCCGTGCTGTCCGCCGTAGCCCGCGCCGTGCTGGCGCCCGCGCCCCGGCGCCCGCGCCGACCCGGCGCGGTGGCATGCATGCGTCCGTCGTGCGCATCCCGCGCACCCCGTGCGCGCTTCCTGCGCGCCACCCCCTCACGAGGTCCTCCGCTCCCCGCCTGATCTCCTGTCGGCCCCCGCCCGGGTGGCCGGCGACATCAGTAGCGGAAGGACACATCAATTGAGGTTGCGAGACATCGTGCTCACGGCATCCGCCGTGGCGCTCATCGCCGCACCCGCGGCGATGGCCCACTCGGGGCTGCGCTCCACGTCGCCGAAGGCCGGCTCCGTGGTGAAGGCGCTGCCCGCGAGCGTGGTCATCACCTTCAATGACCGGCTCCTGCGCGTGACACGCGTGCAGGTGCTGGACCGCAAGGGCGTGGACCACGCGGTATCGGCACGCCTCGACCCCCGCAACGCCGCGCGCGTGGTGGTGCGGACGAGGAAGCCCGTGCCGGGTGCCTACAGGGTGCTCTGGAAGGTGCAGGCAGAAGACGGGCACTCGGAGGCCGGTACCTTCGGCTTCCGGGCCCGGGGCGCGCGATGAGCAGGACCCTCACCACCATCGCAGCAGTACTGGCAGGGGCATTGCTCCTCGCCGGCTGCGGCGGGGGCGGTGCCGGCGAGCAGGCCACTGGACTCAAGGGCTTCACCCGTGACCCGGTGCCCCAGGTGGGTGGCGTATCGCTGCCCGACGTGGGGCCGGTGGGCGAGGGGAAGCCGGTGCCCATGCGGGCGAAGCCCGGGAACCTGCTGGTGGTGTACTTCGGTTTCGCGTCCTGCCCCGACATCTGCCCGACCACGCTGTCCGACGTGCGGGGCGCCCTGAAGCGCCTGCCCGCCGACCAGCGCAAGCGGGTGGAAGTGGCGATGGTGACCGTGGACCCGAAGCGCGACACGGCGAAGGTAATGCGCTCCTACGTGGGCCACTTCTTCGACTCGTGGCGGGCATACCGCACCACTGATGCCACGGCACTGGCGGACGCCGAGAAGGCGTTCGGCGCGTCCCACTCGATCACCCCCGCCAAGGGCGGTGGCTACGACGTGGTGCACAGCGCGTTCACCTACGTGGTGGATGACCAGGGCCGACTGCGCGTGGAGTGGCCGTTCGCCATGCCGCGGCGCGATATCTCGCAGGACCTCTCGACGATCCTCGAGGAGGACACGAACACATGACGACCATCACACGCAGGGCAATCACCACGATCGCCATCGCCGCCACGGCGGCGGGGGGCGCGGCAACCGCCGTGGCCCACGGTGACATGCCCGCGAGCACATCACCCGCTTCGTCGAAGATGGCCGCGGCGGGAAAGGCGACCAAGGCCAACATCACCGTGTCGAAGGCCGTGGTGCGCATGGTGCCCCCAGGCTCCGCCAATACGGCCGGCTACATGAACATCCGCAGCACGGGCACCGCCGACACCCTGCTCAGGGCATCGGTGCCGAAGTCCGTGGCCATGATGACCGAGCTCCACCGCAGCATGATGGTGGACGGCCAGATGAAGATGGTGCAGCAGAAGAGCATCGCCATCCCGCGCAACGGCACGCGCGTGCTGAAGATGGGCAGCTTCCACCTGATGATCATGGGGCTCAAGGGCAACCTGACGGCGGGGAAGCGGATCCCCATCACCCTCACCTTCAAGAAGGCGGGCACCGTGAGGGTGAGCGCCCCCGTCATGGAGATGTGATGTGAACCGGCGGCGGGTCGCCATCTCCGCGTGCGGCCTGGTGGTCGCGGGTGGCCTGGCGGGCGCGGCGGCGTGGGGGTCCATGGACCCCCCGCCGCAGCCGGTCACCATCCAGGTGCTCGACCGGGGCGGCCACTGGCAGGTGCAGGGCGCGCCGTCCTGGCTCACCGACGAGGGCGATACCGCCCTGCGCCTGCGGGTGGGCCAGCAGGTGACCATCCGCAACCGCGAGGACGTTCCGCACTGGGTGGGGCCGTTCCGCATCCCGCCCAAGGGGTCGGTCACCGGCGCGTTCCGCGAGCCGGGGCTGGTGATGGGACGGTGCGGGCCCGACGTGCCGGCCACGCTGCGCATCGAGGTGCAGGCCGCCTAGCGGCGCGCAGTGACCCAGGCCACCGCCTGGGCGGCCACCACCACCAGCGCCGCGATCCATCCCCACACGGGGATGAGCAGGGCCATGGGGAGACCCACCAGCGCCACGCCCGACGCAACGGCGTGGCCACGCCTCAGCGGGATGCAGTCGGCCGCCAGGAATGCCGCGGAGAGGGGCACGCCCACCACGGCCACCAGCATCAGCACCCCGAAGGCCTCGGGCAGGCCCAGCCACAGGCGCGCCACGGCGTCGGCCAGGCCCAGCACGGCCAGGATGACGCGGCGGTAGGTCACCCGGCGGCCGGCGTGCGGAACCGGTCCAGCACCTGCCCCGCGGCATCGATGAACGCGTAGTCCACGCCGCCCGCGGCGTAGTCGGCGCGAAGCGATCCGAACTCGGCGATGCTCACCGTGGCGTCGGCGCTCTCGGGGGTGAACTCGTCGCCGTCCGACCGGGGCGCGCCCCCCGTGCCCACGGTGAGGCACAGCACTCCGTCCACCGTGCGCCGCTCATACCGGTGGTTGTGCCCGCTCAGCACCGCGGCGGCGCCCGCCTGGCGGATGACGGGCAGCACCGGGTTGCCGGCCTCCACCGGGCGGTGGATCAGCACCCAGCGCGCCGCGGCGTCGCGCGTGCGCGCGAGGGCCTGGCGCAGGAACGGCAGGTCCGCGGCGTTGCCCTCCACCCCCAGGGTGATGAACGCCAGGCGGCCGTAGCGCTGCACCGACCGGTCGCCGTTGCCGGGCCACCCCAGCACCTCCGCCAGCGGCCTGCCGTCCCGCCAGAGGGTGTCGTGGTCACCCACCACGCCCAGCATGGGGCCCTGTGCGAGCAGTGGCCGCATGGGGCGGAAGATGGTCTGGTCGAACAGCACGGGTGCGGCGGCCAGGTACACGTTGTCGCCGGTGGACACGGTGAACGCGGGCCCCTGGGCGGCCGACACGCGTGCGACGGCGTACTGGTCCTCGCCGCCCACCCCGTAGTCACCCAGGATGATGAACCGCACCGGGCTCGCCGCCGACCGCGGGGGCGTGGTGACCGAGCCGAACGCCCGCGCGCCCTGCCCTGTGGTGGCCACCCAGCCATAGCGCGTGCCGGGGGACAGTCCCCGGAGCACCCCGTCACGGGCGGCGATGGTGCGCCCGCCCGGCGTGGTGACGCGCACGTCCACGTCCTGCGCCGGGTCCACCTGCCACGCGATGCGGGCGGAGGTGGCCGACACCTGCGCCACCCAGGGTCCGCGCGTGAAGGGGTCGGGCTCGGTAGGCAGCACGAAGCGCAGCCAGTAGAGCACCACCGCCAGCGCCAGGATGAGCATGACGCCACTGGTGGCCGCGAGGGCGATGATCCAGCGGCGCAGCACGCGCTCGCGCCGTGAGAGGTCAGGGGCTGGCATCGGCCCCAAGTGTTGCACCGTTGCAGCCCGCTACGCTCCGACTATGAAGCCCGGGCCCGGAGGCACGTTCACCGGCGTGGTGGCCGCGGTGGCCATCCCCGTCATCTGCGCGGCGGGGGCCATCATCGCCGCCATCGTGCTCGCCATCCCCTGAGAGGGTCTCTTCTGGAGTCCCTCCTGAAGCGCAGTTGGAGCACTTGAACCGATGGTTGGTACAGCTGGCAAGTGGACTGGGGTACAGAATCGCCACACAGTGGGGAATCGCGCGAACCTCTATCCGGAATAGCCGCTGGAATGCGGCTCCTCGCTGAGCCCCGAGGCCTCGGCCAACGCGCGCTCCGCCAGGGGAACCAGTGCCGTAACGTCGTCAACGACGCTGATGGCCGCGCTGATGAGGACGTAGATGCCGATCTCGTCCGGGAGGCCCCTGATCTTGTCTTCCTTGTCGGCATCGAAGTGGAAGTAGCGAGAGTGGAAGTAGAGATCGATGATCTCCTCGGACGTCCAGTGCGCACCCGGGCCGATGCCACCCCACTTGTTGCGAAGGTCTCGCCGCTCGCGCCAGGTCCGCAGGTCCTGTTGCAGATCTGTGGACGCCGCGATCTTCCGGCACGCTCCGTACACGCGTAACAGGTACGTGGGCTCCTTCTTGAGGACGAACGGACGAATCGCCATGAATGCCGAGCGGAGTTGGTCCTCATCGATGTCCAGGGGCTCGCTCGCGAGTTCGCCGGCGGCATTGCGTCTGACTGACATGTGAAGGGGCATGCCTCTGCGGATGTATGCAGGGCGCTCCATCTCCGCAGCGCGCCGGAGAAACGCGACGACGACTGCATCTTCATTGGCTTGACTGTGAGGAACGGAACGCAAAGCACCTCGCAAATCGGCGTGTGTCACGACTGGTGTCTGGCCGTCAGCCGCCTCCAGTTGGCCTGAGCGGTCCGAGTCCAGTGTCACACTCGGGTCTTACGCTCACCCTGACCGAAATCGGAACTAGCTAGACACGCACCACCCATGGCGCCAGGAAGCACGCAGCAATTGATGCAGCGGGATCTGCCACCGGCGGGCGACTCGGGCGGCGACTAGTGGGTGCACGCGGCAGGGCCAGGCGCGAGACATGGGGCATCGAGTTCTATGCGACGAAGGACGCCGTCGTGCCTGCTCGCGACTTCCTTGAAGGCGTGCCCGATCCCGTCGAGGAGCGACTCAACGTGATTCTCGATGCAGTCTGTGCTCACCCGCCATACGCCTTTCCGCCCACCAACATGTGGCACGTCATGCACGGCGACATGAAGGGGCTCCACGAGGCGCGCGATGAACACGACGGGGCCCTCTACCGCCTCTTCTGTGTGTTGGACCGGGAGGCCCCCGCGTTTGGGATTGCGAGGCCCTCGATCATCCTCATCAGCGGCGGCGTCAAGCCGACAGGTAGAGACATGGCGCCGAAGATCTACGCGGCCGCTCGGTCTTATCGCGACGACTACCTCCGGACGCGGAGGGTCGTTCCCTAGCGGCCAGGCGTAAGCGCGGGTCCGCGACAGAACATGGATGTTATGCTTGCGAAGCAAGAAGAGGGGAGACCATGAGCAAGCAGCGTGATTTTGGACCGTCCTACGCCGAATACCGAAGGGCTCGGTTCAGCGCTCCAGAGGTCCGCGCTCGCATGGAGAACGAGGCCGCGCGTATCACGAGCATGGCGGCAGTGCTGAGCGCGCTGGAGGAGGCGCGAGAGAAGCGTGACCTCTCCAAGGCTGAGGTTGCGCGCAGAATGGGTCGCAAGCCCGAAGCAGTCTCGCGACTCCTTCGCGGCGCCGGAGCGAATCCCACTCTGGCCACGCTTGTCGAACTGGCAGATGCACTTGAGATCGAGATCAACCTCACGATTACCGAGCGGCCCAAGCGCCGCCGCCGTGGGTACTCACCGCTGAAGGTGCGCGCCGCAGTCTGACGTGCGTCTCGTCTGGGTTTCGGCAGGCTTGCTGCGTTACCCGTGGTCGGGATCGTTGCCGATACGCGCATCGAGCTGGGGCTACCTTCGCCACCCGATTGAGGTGAGCACCAGGGTCGGATCATTCAGTCCGGCAGCCCGACCCGCCTAGCGAGGCATCTGGCGAAGCCTTATCTGGACGCGTCGGGCCCCTTACGTAACCACCGAGGGGGTGAGCACGCCAGCCTCTGGCGACGTTGCCACGGCGCGCCGCCCGAGGCGCTCCCAGCCCGCCGCGAGTGATGCGCGGGAGACCACGCTGGCCGCCCCGGTCCAGGGGTCATGCACGGTCACGCCCTCAGGGCCGACGCCCGCAAGGACGACAGTGTGATGTGACCGATCGGCATCAATCGCCCGGCCCGCGGGCGTCGTCCACGTCCACGGCGCCGATTCGCCCAGCCCTGTCCAAGCGACGACCGGCCGGCCGGCGCGCACCTGGTTGAGCACCCCGTCGAAGGTGGACGCCCGGACCGCGGTGGTTCCGGGGTCGTAGCGGGTGCCAAGGCGCACGAGGGGCCCTTCGAACACGCCAAAGCCCCCGCCCTCCACGCGACCGACGAACCCGGCGTTTGGATCACCCCACACCATGCCGCCGGAGCCGTACTCCGGATCGAGTGGCTGCGCCTTGGGCATCGCCGCCTGCAGCGACCTCTGGCTGTACGCCCCGCGCAGCGCCATGCTGAGCGCCGCGGTCTCGCAGTTGTTGCGATACGCCTGCCGGATGACCGGAAGGCGCAGGTCCACCGAGTCGATGCGCGGCGTGAGGGTCACAGATGATCCCGCGCCCGCTGCCGCTGTGGCCAGGGCGCGCGCATCGCGCGCATCCCACGTGACCTCGGCGGTCAGCCGCGACCCCCGGATGGATTCGTGCTCGCCGAGCCAGGCGGCGGCCGCGGCGTCGGACCCCGCGATGCGCGTGCGCTCAGCCGGGGAGATCGTGGTGCGCCCAGGCCCCGCGCTCACGGCGAGGGCTGTGATCGGCGGCGGCGCGGGTGGTGGCTCGCCGTCGCGTCCGGCAACGGCTAGCGCGGCTCCGGCCGCGACCACGGCCCCGACGGCCGCGACGATGAGCGTTGCCCGCGTCACGCCGTCGGCTTCACCGCGATCAGGATGCCCGCCTCCTGCTCAAGCCGCTCGGCGCTCACCTGCTGGAAGCCGCGCTCACGGGCCGCGCCGTTCCACCACTCCGGGCTTGCCGGGTGCTCCCATGTGCCGCGCGCCACGCGGGTGGCGTTTCGCATCAGGCGCACCACGCCTGAGGGGCCCTTCTTCAGCACCTGAAGCGCCTTCTGGCCGATCACCCGGCGATCGTCGCGCCGGAGGCTGACCGAGAACATCATGTCCACCACGATGAGCCGGCCCCCCGGGCGAAGCACGCGGTAGGCCTCATCGAGGCTCTCGCGCTTGCCGCTCTCATCCACGTGATGCAGCGCGTAGGAGGAGACGGCGATGTCGATCGACTCATTGGGCAGTGGCAGCACGCGGGCATCGGCGCAGAGCGGAATGATGTTGTCGATCCCCGCCTCATCCGCGCGCCGGCCGATGTCACCCACCATGCCGGGGGAGACATCAAGCGCCCACACCCGCCGCACCCGGGGAGCAAACGCCAGGGCGAGCAGGCCGGTGCCGCAGCCGATATCCACCACGTCGGCGTCACGCTCGGGCGCCGCCTCCATCAATACCCGGTCGCGAAACCGCTGGAAGGCCGGCCCGGCGCAGACATCAGCCCACGAGGCCACCCGCTGGTCCCACTCGCTTGCGAGCACCTGGGCGTCTGTCGGAGCATCACGCAGCGCATGTCCGCGCACTGCGATCTCAAGAACATCATCCATCGGGCGCCACCCTCCCGTCGGTCGTATCCCGATTGACGGTAGGAACGGCGTGTGAATCAGATGTGAATCGAGCGGTTGGTTGATCGGTCGTCTGAAACGGCGGCCGGGAGCGCCAGCACGAAGGTGGTGCTGGGCGCAGCGGCGTCGATCCGCAGCGATCCCCCGAGCGCCGTCGCCAGGTCCCGTGCGATGGTAAGGCCGATTCCAAATCCCTCGTCATCGGCCGCGGCGCCACGATGGAAGCGACGGAACACGGCGTCGCCATCGGGCACGCCGGGGCCCTCGTCACTCACCCGCAGGCATGCGGTGCCCGCCTCGCTGCCGGTGCGGATCTCGATGCGACCACCGGGCGGGCCGTGTCGCAGCCCGTTGGCAACCAGGTTGCCCACGATCTGCCCGACCGCATCGTGATCGACCATGGCCACGGCCGGGCCGAGATCGACGGCGAAGGGGTGCCCCGCGCCTACCACCACTGCTTCCTGCGCCAGAGCGATCTCGGCCAGGTCAACGGGCTCGGGCCGGAGGGTGCGGGGGCTCACCTCGGCATCGGCGAGCTTCTCGATCTCGCCCACAAGGCGTCCGAGGCGGACCACCTCGGCGCGCACCGATGCCACCTGTGCCTGATCGAGCGGCACGAGGCCGTCCTCGATCGCCTCCAGGCGTGCCTGGGCGAGCGCGAGCGGCGTGCGAAGCTCGTGCGCCAGGTCCTGCGCCAATTGCAGTCGTGCCGTGCGCTGCCGGCGAAGATCTCCGGAGAGGTCCTCCAGGGCAATGGCCACGTCGCGCACCTCGCGCGGTCCCTCGCGCGGGATGGGCTGCCCGGTGTCCGTACGCGCGAGCCCCGGCGCTGTTGACGCCAGGCGTTGCAGCGGCCGGGCCAGCCGCCCCGCGGCGAAGAAGCCGACGAGCGAGGCGAGCAGGGCCGCGCCGATGGCGGCAAGCAGATGGATCACATCCAGATGCGTTTCGATCTGGTCGGCCGTGGCCTGGGCGTCGGGCCGGTCGATCACGAACACATCGAGCGCGCCCGCACCGCCTGGTATCGCGCGGGTCACCAGCGGCGTGGGCATGTCGGTGATCTGTGCCAGGCGCGGGGTCTCCAACACGGTGGCTCCATCCGCGTCCCGGACGCGGTAGTCCAGGCCCGAGAGCGACCATTCCCGCGCAAGGCGTGCGCGCACCGCCGGCGTCCAGCCGCTCTGCGTGCGTGCCTCGCTCACGGCCACGACAGCGGCGGAGGCGGTCTGGCCCGCCCGCTCGGTGCTCCAGTTGTCAATCGCCCGGTGCGTGGCCCAGAAGGAGATGCCAAAGGCGGCCAGCGTGGCGAAGAAGGCGACGCCCGCAAACGCCAGGGCGAGCAACGTGCGAAGGCGGGCGTTCCTCATGACCCCTCGTCCAGCGCGGAGTCGTCAAAGCGGTAGCCCGCGCCATGGACCGTGGCGACCAACCCGCTTGCGCCCGCATGCGCCGCGTCGAGCTTGCGGCGCAGGTTGCGCACATGCACGTCCACCGTGCGCTCATCGCGCTCGCGATCGCCGCGGTCGCCCAGGTCCAGCAGCTCACCGCGTGACCACACCTTCTTGGGGCGCCGCGCCAGGGCGCGGAGCACCTGCTGCTCGGTGTCGGTGAGGTCGAGATCCACGCCATCGAGGTGTGCGGTGCGGGCGGTGCGGTGGATCTCCAGGCGCCCACTCGCCGCCACGGTCACCTCGGCCAGGTCATCAGCCGCGGGTGCCGTGCGCCGGAGCACGGCGTGTACCCGGGCCACGAGCTCCCGGGGGGAGAAGGGCTTGACGAGATAGTCGTCGGCACCAAGCGCGAGGCCGCGCAGGCGATCGGCCTCGGCCGACTTGGCCGTGAGCATGATGATCGGAACGCGCGAGACCCGGCGAAGCTGCGCGCAGATCTCCTCGCCACCCTCGTCCGGCAGCATGAGGTCGAGCACGATCAGGTCGGGCATCTGGGTGAGCGCCGCATCGAGCGCCAGGCGACCAGTGCCGGCCTCGCGCACGGTGAAGCCGTCGGCCTCCAGATAGGCCCGCGCGATCTCGCGAATCCCGGGCTCATCGTCCACGACCAGTACGGAGGGCATGCGCCCAGTGTGCCGCAGCAGCCAAGCCCTGGGCAGTCCGGACTGCGGTCATCTTCACAACTGGTGAACACCAAGGAAGTACTCCTTGGGGTGTGACAGGAGCCTTCCACCGAAGCGTGCTGGTGCGCGCACTCGCGCTCGTCGGCCTTGCCGTCGCATTTGTCGTCGCGGCGATGAACATCGACCTCACGGCGCTGCAGCGTTCGATCCCCACCGATGCCTGGCCACTGCTGCTGGTGGCGCTCGCCGCCGGCGCGGCCGCGATGGCGTTTCGTGCGATGGGCTGGCGCCCCTTCGTCGCCCGGATCGCACCCCGGGAGAAGGTGACGTGGTCGGGGCTGTTCGTTCCTGTGGCCGCAGCGTCGTTTCTCAACGGCATCCTCCCGGCGCGCACCGGCGAAGCGGTGCGGATCGCGCTGATCAGCCGGCGGCTGGATATCGGCGCCGCCCGTGTGACCGGCACCGTGGTGTCCGATGCGTTCGGCTCGCTGGTGGCCTGGGCAATCCTCGCGGGGGCGCTCCTGGTGACAACCGCGCCAGGTGGGGTGGCTCCGGTGGTTGTCGGGGTGGCGTGGCTTGCGGTAGCGGTCGGCGCAGGCGCAGCTCTGGCGACCCGTCCAGAGCAGCAGTTCGCTCGCGGGAGGGGCAACCGCGTGATGCGGATGGTGCGAGCCGTCGTCACGGCTCTGGGTGAGGGCATGCGTGGGCTTCGTGACCTGCGCGCAAGCGCGCCAGCCGTGTGCGCCTCGATCGGGGCGTGGGTGGCTCAGCTGATGGTCGTCGCCGTGGTTCTGGAAGCGCTTGTGCCCGTGGGCGTGGGCCCGGCGATGGTCACTTCGGTCTTCATCATGTTCACCGCAGCCCAGGCGGCGCCGCTTCTTCCGGGCGGCATCGGCACCACCCAGGCAGCCGTGATGACGCCGCTGATGGCCATGTATGGCGTCGGTGCCGCCCAGGCGCTTGCCGTCGCGGTGGTGCTGCCGTTGGCGCTGTGGCTGCCCGTGGCACTGATCGGTTGGATTGCCGGTGCTCACGCTGCGCTGCGGGAGCCAGTCGCCCGCCCGACCACCCAGGAGATCTAGGTGACAACAGCTCCTCCGGTGTCCGCAGCCCCTGCCACGGGCCTTGATGGCAACCGCATCCTGTCGTGGCGCTGGCCTCGCTTGTACGAGGCCTTCTTCCGTCTTGCCCCGACGTCGCGACGCGTGCGTTCGAAGGAAATCGACGCGGTACTCAGCCGCATCGACTCGGTGAGCCGGCCGGGCCAGGTGGTGGTCGAGGTCGGGTGCGGGCCCGGCACCTATACCCGACATCTGGCCGCGCGGTTCTCCCATGTGACGGCGCTGGACGCCGCGCAGGGCATGATCGATTACATGACGGCGTGCATGCGTCGCGAGGGACATCGCAACGTGGTGGGCGCGTACGGGTCGGTGCCAGATGACCTGCGTGCCGCCTCCGGCGCAGATGGGGTCGTCGCCGTCGGGGTCCTTGACTTCGCAGATGATTTGGCGCTGTGGATGCGGTCACTGCGCTCATGCGTGGTGCCCGGCGGCTGGATGGTGTTCACGGTGCCCAATGCCCGCACGGCCCCGCGCACAGCCGGCGCCGTGGAGGGGCTGCTCGCGGGGAGGGTGATCACGCGGGGCGTCGAGGATGTCTACGAGGCCGCCGCCACAGCAGGGCTGCGGCGCACGAGGGTGGGCGTGGTCGAGCACCGCCGGCGGGTCTACACCCTCGTCGGCAGCGCCATCGCGCCCGCGTAGGTGTCAGTGCCCATCGTGCGCGTGCAGCGCATGATGGGAGTGATGCTCTTCACCAGCGAGGTCTGTCGGGTCAACGTGCACCACGACCGTGCCCAGGTGGGGCACCTCGTGATCAAGCGCGTGCTGCACCTCGCGGGCGATGTCGTGCCCCGCGGACACCGTGAGGTCGCCGTCCACCGAGATGTTCACCTCGGTCCACACCCGGTGGCCCACCCATCGCGCCCGGATCTCGTGCACGCCCTCCACGCCCTCCACCGACGACGCCACGTCGCGGATGGCCTCGACCACCTCGGGCTCGATGCCGTCGAGCATCCGCGCGCCCACGTGCCTGGCGGCGTCCCACACGATCTTCATGATGAGCAGGCCGATGATGAGGCCCATGATGGGGTCGGCGAGTGGGAACCCCAGCAGCACGCCGATGGCACCGGCCAGCACGCCAAGCGACGTGAAGCCATCAACCCGGGCGTGATGGCCATCGGCCACCAGCGCCGCCGAGCCGATGCGGCGCCCCACGCGGATGCGGTACTCCGCCACGAGCTCGTTGCCGATGAATCCGATGATCCCGGCCGCGGCCACGACCCAGGGGAATGAGGGGTCCACCGGGTTGATGAAGCGCATGACCGCCTCGTAGATGGCGTACGCACCCGAGAAGAAGATGACCAGCACGATGACCAGGCCGGCGAGGTCCTCGCTGCGGTGAAGGCCATATGGGAAGCGCGCGCTTGCCGGGCGCCTGCCCAGCAGGAACGCCGCCCCCAGCGGGATGGCCGTGAGCGCGTCGCCGATGTTGTGCACGGTGTCGGCGAGCAGCGCCACCGAACCGGTGAGCACCACGAGCACGGCCTGGGCGGCCGCCGTGGCACCGAGGATGGCCAGCGAGATGAGCAGCGCGCGCATGCCCTCGCGGGAGTCACGCAGGGCAGGGTCCACGCCGCCATGGGTGTGATCGTGCCCATGGTCTCCGTGCGCGTGGCTGTGGCCCGCTCCCATGGATTCAGTCTGCCATCGCGAGCCGGCCAGGCATCGTGGCCTACCGCAACTCCGGGGGCAGTGTGATGACGATGCTCGCCACGCCCAAGGCGAGAGCGGCTGCGATGAACACCGCATAGGGATGGGACGCAACCCACCCGGCCCGCTGGCGTATCGCCTGCCCCGACGGCTTTGCGTGCCCCGATCGAAACAAGTCCCGCAAGAGCCGGGCGCGCGTGCTCGACGCCAGTGCGGCGGCCAAGCAGCGCCAGGCCGCCGGTGATCTCTCCGCCGATGAGGCCAGGGAGATCTTCAAGAACGAGGGCCGCATCGTGCCGCTTGCCCAGGTGTCCGGGCGCCCGGAGAACGGCCTGCGCGTGCGCCTGACGGACGGCACGATCCTGCGCGCCTGGGAGGGCCACCTGTATTCGTGCCGCGACGAGGACGCGGGCTTTCGCTCCTATGAGGGCAAGCAGGGCTGGCTCGGCTACATGCACGTCAAGGCCGTTGACGTGGCGACGGGGTTGCCAGTCGCGCAGCTTGCGGTCTCGGCATCCGTCCAGGAGTTCAAGGTGCTCCCGGATATCTATGACCATGCGGTGCAGGCGACGGGAATCAACCCGATCGCCGTCGGCGCCGATCGCGGATACGGCTTTCGCGAGGTGTACGAGTTCCTCGCGCGCAATGACAGCGGCGCCGTCATCCCGTACCGGATGCCAAACGGGCAATCACCATCTGCGCCTGAGGAGACGAAGTACTCCGACATGCACGGTGTGCCCAAGTGCCCCGGCTGCGAGGAGCCCGGCGACATCATCAAGACGGGCCAGGAGCGCATCTGGTTCACGTGCGCCCTGGCGCCGCTGCCGGAATGCGATGGCATTCACTCCGTCTCGACGAAGAAGGATCCGCTGAACCTCGTCCTGGTGCCCCGTACGGGCACGGCGTATGGCGCCGTGCGCGCGGCCGTGCAAACCAACGAGCAGGCGCACCAGTTCATGCGTGAGCACTTCGCCGTGGGCGGCAAGACGCTCAGCGACCGCCTGCGGCGCACGGGTCTGGCGCCCAGCAGCTGCGGTCCAACGCGGCGCTGGCAATCACCTGGCTCTTGGCGCTGCGTCGGCTCGGATGGCTCAATCGCACGAGCGAAGAGGGCGAGCCTGTTGCGACCTCCCCGCTGCCGATTGGTCGCTACACGAAGGGCGTCCGCGCAACGCGGCGCTCGCTCTCGATGTTCGGAGGTTCAGCGCCCACGCGTGGCGCTCCATCCGAACGCGCCACCGCCTAGCTCGACCCGCGCCAGCCGCGGGGTGCAGGCCCCTGCCCAAAGACGGGCATTTCGGCCGTTTCGGCCCTGGGCGCCCGGGCACTTGCCGCCAGCGCGGCTGCTTTGACCTCTGACCGAGGTTCAGGCGCCTCGCAAGCCCTGATCTGAGGCGGGGGAGACGTCTTTTTCGACTACTCCAGAAGTCGAAGCAGAAGAGACCGAGAGCGGGTGAGCGGAATCGAACCGCCATCAGAAGCTTGGAAGGCTCCTGCTCTACCGTTGAGCTACACCCGCGTGCGACCGGCAGCCTAGTCGTCCGCGTGCTCCGGGCCACGGCGCGCCGGGCGCAATATGCGTGGCAGAAGTGCCATCCGGGGTGACGTGACGTCGGCACGCGCGGGATATCGTCGCGGTACGCAACCCCTGTCAGGAGTTCATCAATGAAGCGCACCCTCATCACGGGCGCGGCCGTGGTGGCCACGGCCGGCCTCATCGCCGGCGGCGCCATCGCCGGCAGCACCCCCCAGACCATGCCGGCCAAGGACCCCACGGTGTCCAACCAGCCCTCCATCCAGAGGGCCGTTCCCGGCAAGCGGCTGGGCGGCAACGCGTCGTCGTACTTCTACCTGAGCAACGGTGGCGGCAAGGTGTCCATCACCAAGCTGGTCACCAAGGGCTACGACGGCAGCCAGACGGTCACCATCACGCCGCCGTCGGGGTCGCGCATCGTGCAGGGCTTCGCCACCATCTCGGGCGGGCAGCTGGGCGCCATGGTGATCAGGAGCACGTCGTCGACGGCGTCGGCCTACAGGATCAACCTGGCTTACCCGGGCGAGCAGGGCACGCCGGGCCAGCTGACCTTCCGCATCCAGCTGGGCGACCGCTAGCCGGCGCTATGCCCGGAGCGCCAGGCCCTCCTCGTGGAGGCGCCGGGCGCGCTCCATGTTGACGGCATCCGGGCCCTCGCCCTCCTCGCCGGGCACCTCCAGGATCACCGGGAGGCCCTGGAGGGCGGGGTGCCCCAGGATGCGCCGGAAGCCATCGTCGCCGATGAGCCCCTGGCCGATGTTCTCGTGGCGGTCGCGGTTGCTGCCGAACTCGGTCTTGCTGTCGTTGAGGTGCAGGCACTTGAGGCGGTCGAGCCCCACGATGGAGTCGAAGTCGGCCATCACACGGTCGATGCCGCCCTCCTCATGGATGGGGAAGCCCGACGCGAACATGTGCTGGGTGTCCAGGCAGAAGCCCACGCGGTCGGGGTGCCCCGCGGCGTCGGCAACGGCACGCAACTGCTCGAACGTGCGGCCGATGGTGTCGCCGGCGCCCGCGGTGTTCTCGAGGTAGATGGAGCAGGTGCCCGGCACGGCGTCCAGCGCCTCGGCGATGCCGGCCCCGATGCGCGCGATGGCCTCGTCGGTGGTGCTGCCCTTGCTCGATCCCACGTGGAGCACGATGCCCTCCAGCCCCAGCGCCTCGCCGATCTCCAGGTGCTGCTGCAGGCTCTCGATGGACGAGCGGTAGATGTTGCGCGTCTTGCCCTTGGCCGGCGGCCCGGTGGGCACCTCCTTGTCGGGCGCCCCCAGGTTCATGAGGTAGAGGCCATGGCTCACCAGCGGTCCCATGCCCGTCTCGGCGGCCTTCTCGCGGAACGCCGCGATCTCCTCGGGCTTGTGGTTGATGGGCTTCCAGGTGCGCGGGTTGTGCGTGAACACCTGGATGCTCTCGCACCCGATGGCCTGGCCCCGGTCGATGGCGTTGCTGATGCCGCCGCTGCTGGATACGTGCGCTCCGAATCTCATGGCGCCCATCCTATGCGTCGCTATCCTGCCGCGCGTGCATCACATGGATACCGATGATGACCGCCCGCTCCGCGTGCGCTTCGCGCCGAGCCCGACCGGATCGCTGCACGTGGGGGGTGCCCGCACCGCGCTGTTCAACTGGCTGGCCGCGCGGCACGCCGGTGGCACGTTCATCCTGCGGCTGGAGGACACCGACCGCGAGCGCTCCACCCCCGAGAGCGAGGCCGAGATCCTGCGCGTGATGCAGTGGATGGGCCTCGACTGGGACGAGGGCCCGTACCGCCAGAGCGAGCGCGACGACATCTACCGCGAGTGCATCGAGAAGCTGAAGGCGGCCGGCGCGGTGTACGCCGCATGGGAGACGGCCGAGGAACTGGACGCCATGCGCGCCGAGGCCCGTGCCAACAAGCAGGCGCCGGTGGTGCGCGGCAGGCGCGACCACACGCCGGACGAGATCGCGGCGTTCGAGGCCGAGGGGCGCACGCCGGTGTGGCGCTTCGCCGTGCCGCTGCCCGGCGAGACCGTGATCGACGACATGATCCGCGGCACCGTCACGTTCGACCACGCGCAGATCGAGGACTTCGTGGTGGCGCGTTCCGACGGCTCGCCCACCTACAACCTGGCGGCCGCCGTGGACGACATGCTCATGGGCATCACGCGGGTGATCCGCGGCGAGGACCACATCAGCAACACCCCCAAGCAGATGCTGGTCATCCGGGCACTGGGGGGCGAGCCACCGCAGTACGCCCACGTGCCCCTCATCCTGGGCACCGACAAGAAGCGTCTTAGCAAGCGTCACGGTGCGGCGTCGGTGGAGGAACTGGAGGCCGATGGCTTCCTGCCGCAGCCGGTGCGCAACGCCCTGGTGCTGCTGGGGTGGAGCTACGACGACAAGACCACCACGTTCACGATGGACGAGCTGATCGAGAAGTTCGACGTGTCGCGGGTGAGCAAGAGCCCCGCCGTGTTCGACATGAAGAAGCTCGAGGTGATGAGCGGGCGGTACCTGCGCACCATGGATCCCGGCGAGTTCGCCGACGCCCTGGTGGGCTGGCTGCAGTCCACCGGCTACTTCGATGGCAAGGCGCCGGATGCCCCGGACATCGCCCGGCGCACCGCCCCGATGGTGCAGCGCAAGCTCAGCCGCCTGTCGGAGTACGACCGCCTGGCCGGATGGCTGTACCGGCCGCTCGAGTTCGAGCCCGATGCGCTGGCCTCGCTGGAGCAGGACGTGAAGACGTCCATCCAGTGCATCGGCGGCGGGCTTGGCCGCATCGAGGTGCTCGATGACTTCACGTCCGACGCCATCAAGGATGCGCTCAGCGACCAGCTGCACATCCAGGGCGTGAGCGCGCGTGAGTTCCTGGAGCCCCAGCGCATCGCCATCACCGGGCAGACGGTGTCCACGGGCATCTACGAGAGCCTGGAACTGCTGGGCCGGGATGAGTCGGTGGCCCGCTACCGCGCCACGCTGGGCCGCCTGGCCGAGGCGTGGCAGGGCGGCGACTCGTGATGCGCCGCCTGCTGGCCGGGGGGCTCGCCCGCGCCATCGTCATCCTGGGCGTGGTGCTGTTCGCCGTGTACGCCGTCGTGGCGCTGGTCCTGGCCCGGACCGGGTTGGCCAACGCTGAGGGCGTGGCCGCGGGCATCATGGCCTACCTGTTCATCATGGCCGTGGTGGTGCTGTGGGTGGCCGAGAGGCGGAGGAAGACGCGCCCCGGCCCCGTGGCCGAGGAGTTCCTGATGAACAGCCGAGAGGTGGCCGAGATGATCGGTGCGCCGGTACGGGTGAACATCCCCGCCCCGCCGCCCGCGGCCAAGGGGCCCGGCCAGGTGACCGTGGATGCCTTCATCACCGGGCCCGATGGATCGGGCGAGGCCATGGTGGTGCTGGCGCGCATTGATCGCGGCTACCAGGTGCTGGGCGCCGACCTCGACGTGGCCGGCGTGAGGAAGTCCGCCACCGCCTGACCCCGGGCTGTCTGGTTCTCTCCAGGGCGAAACCCCTGCCCAGGAGCAGGTCGTGATCTCCCGCCCCGCCGCCCAGATGTCTACGGCGCCGTACATCCCGCCGTTCGCGGGCACCTCCGCGGGCGTGGCGTGGAGCACTCGGTCACGCGGTTCGTCCCCGTGCAGTAGGTAGGCGCGCCGACCGGGGATCAGCCGGCGGCGCGCGCCATGCGCCGCGCCACGCGGGCCAGGGCAGCGTCCTGCATGCGGGTGGGCAGGCCGCCCAAGAGCCAGATGGGGCGGCTCATCCCGCCCACGATCGGCTTGGTCGGCGGCCGGCGCTTCTCCACCACGCGTTGCACCAGCTGGGCCACCCGCTCCGGCTGCAGTGCCGCCTTGTGGGCGTCGCGGCGCATCATGACCAGGCCTCCCTCCACGAAGGCCCGCTGCTCGGGATAGGGGCCGTCTGCGGGCACCGAGGAGGGGTCCTGCTTGGCCTCGAGCGGCGTGGCGATGGCGGCGGCACGGATGCAGACCACCTGCACGCCATGGGGGCGGATCTCGCGGCGCAGTTGGTCGGCCCAGGCCTCCAGCGCCGCCTTCGACGCCGCGTAGCCCCCGTTGTACGGGAGCACCGTGCGCGCCATGAGGGCGCTGTTGATCACCAGGGTGCCGCGAGCGGCGCGGAGCATGGGCAGGTGCGCCTGGATGGCGCGCACCGCGCCCAGGTAGTTCACCTGCATCATGCGGTCGAGCGTGGGCACGGGGCAGCCCTCGGCCGTGACGTCGCCCTGCATGTTGGCGATGCCCGCGTTGCTGAACAGCGCGTCCAGCGCCCCGCCGGTGATGTCGCCCACGCGGGCGGCGAGGGCCTGCACGTCCGCGTCGCTGGTCACGTCGCAGCGCACGGGGATGATCATGTCCGGCTGCGCGGCATCGGCACGAAGGGCATCGCCGTCGGCGTCGTGGCGAACGGTGCCGATCACGCGGTAGCCGCCGGCGTTCAGGTGGAGGGCCGTGGTGCGCCCGATCCCGCTGGACGCCCCGGTGATGAGGATGGTGCGGGAGGTCGTCATGCCCGCGATGGTACGTGCGGCCGCCCGCCGGGGCAGCCGCTGGCATAGTGCCCCCGTGCGCGAGCGCCGTCGCCAACCCCGGGGCGTCGTCACGCTTGCCCTGGTCGAGATGTGGGAGCGCTTCTCGTACTACGGCATGGTGGCGCTGCTGGTGCTGTTCCTCATCGAGCCGGAGGGCTCAGGGTTCCCGCCGGGGCCGGGAGAGGGGTTCACCGAGGCCGACGCCGCCGCCCTCTTCGGCGTGTACTCGGCGCTCGTGCTGGCGGCGCCGCTGCTGGGCGGCTGGCTGGGTGACCGCCTCGTCGGTCCGCGGCGCGCGTTCGTGGCCGGCGGCGTGCTCATCGCGATCGGCCACTTCGTGCTGCTCGCCCCTGGCATCGCCTTCTTCTGGCTCGGCTTGCTCGTGATCGCCGCCGGAACCGGGCTGCTCAAGCCCAACATCTCCACCACGCTCGGCCTGCTGTACGACGCCGACGACCCCCGGCGCGACGGCGGCTTCTCGCTCTTCTACTTCGGCATCAACGTCGGGGCATTCGCGGCGCCGATCATCTGCGGCTGGATCGCCACCACCTACTCGTACCGGCTGGCGTTCTCGGTCGCGGGCATCGGGATGGTGCTGGGGCTCATCCAGTACGCCATCGGGCGGCGCAGGCTCGGCGATGCGGGGCGGGCCGTGCCGCAGCCGGCCACGTCCGACCAGCGGCGCATGGCGGGGCTGGTGGCGGCCGGGGCGCTGCTGGTGATCGCCGCGGTGTTCACGCTGGCCATCGGGTTCCTGGGCTTCACCGCGGCGGTGGTGTCCGCGGTGGTCACCGTGATGGTGGCGCTCGTCGCCGTCGTCGCCTTCTGGACGCTCCTTCGCCGCACGAAGGTATCGCCGGTGGAGCACCGTCACCTCAAGGCGTTCCTCCTGCTGTTCATCGCCAGCGTCACCTACTTCGTGCTGTCGTCGCAGGCCGGCTCCACGATCACCGAGTTCACCCAGGACTGGGTGCAGCGGGGCATCGGCTCGTTCACCATGCCCACGAGCTGGCTGCTGTCCATCAACCCCATCCTCGTGGTGATCTTCGCCCCGGTGTTCGCGGTGCTGTGGACGTGGCTCGGCCGGCGCGCCCCCACCACGCCCACCAAGGCCGTGATCGGCATCGTGGGGGTGGGCATCAGCTTCCTCATCCTCGCCGCCCCCGGGTTCGCCGCGCAGGACGGACGCTCGTCCGCGCTCGGCTGGGTACTGCTCACGTTCCTCATCCTCACCTGCGCCGAGTTGTTCATCGTGCCCATCGCGCTGTCCACCACCACCGAGATCGCCCCGCCCGGGCTCACGGGCCAGCTGCTGGGCCTGTGGTACCTGGCCGCCGCGCTCGGCGGTGCGCTGGGCGGCCAGACCGCGCGCCTGGTGGAACCACTTGGGTTCGGCGGCTTCTTCCTGGTGTCCGGCGCCGTGGTCATCGTCATCGGCCTGGGCTTCCTGGCCCTGCGCAGGCGGTGGTCGGACTGGCTCGCGCCGTTCCGCTGAGCGCCGCCGCGGCCCCCGGGGTTCCCCGGTGCGGCGCTGGTAGCCTCGCCCGCACGGGACGTGGCGCAGCCTGGTAGCGCACCTGCTTTGGGAGCAGGGGGTCCCCGGTTCGAATCCGGGCGTCCCGACTACGACCCCTGCTGCCGGCCGTGCCCGGTCATGGATCCCTCAGCTCACCACGTCGTCACGCCCAGGTGCGCCCACCGTCCGACGAGGTGCGGATGCGCCCGTCGTGATCCGCTGCGGCGAGGTCCGAGGGCGACCATGCCAGCAGCGCCGCGGGGGGAGCGCCGATGGTCCCGCGGGGCGCCCACGACGCCCCGCCGTCGCGGCTCACAGAGACGCGCCCGGTTCCATCCACGAGGTACAGCGCGTTGCGTGCCGCCCAGGACATGAGGCCCACGGCATCCCCGGCGGGCGACCACGTGCGCCCGCCGTCCGTCGAGCGCTGCAGCCCATCGCCGGTGCTTGCCAGGAGCGACGACGCCCTCTCCGGATTCACCGCGATGCCGATGAGGTCGGCGGGCGCCCGGCCCATTGCGCGCAGTGACTCCGGTGCGGCACCCGCCCGCACCACTCCGTCGGCGCCCACGGCATACACGCGGCCGCCGCCGACGGCGATCACGTGGTAGTCGTCGCGTGGGACCGACTCGATGCGCGTCCAGGTGGCGCCGCCGTCATCGGAGCGGCGCAGGCCAAGGGGGTTGGGCTCGTCGCTGCCCGGTCCCGGATGACCGGATGACAGGAGGTCACCCGACGGAAGCGCCGCCAGCCCCATGTAGTCATCGTCATCTCCGACGCGCGAGAGCACGCCGTCGTCCCCCGATGCATAGAGGCCCGCGTGCGTCCCCACCAGAAGGGGGCCGGAGGATGCCCGGGCGAGTCCGTGGACGTGGCCCGCCTCGGGGGGGATCGCACGCACGGCGGCTGAGGTGGAAACGGTCTCCCCTTCGGATGAGCCGCAACCCACGAGGACCATCGCCGCGGCGCACGCGGTGATCAGTGCGAGGAGTCCGCGCATCGCCGCCGCTACACCGGGAGGCGGGGCCTGTCGGGCGACTCGGCCTCGGCGGGGCTCCGGTCCCAGCCGTGCCAGCGGTCCACACGGATGCGCACCGAGATGCGCGGGTGGGCGGTGCGCGGGTAGGGCTTGCCGGTGTAGAGGTTGCTCAGCCCGTCGATGTCGGCGCGGTCGACGTCGTCGTAGATCTCCTCCACCACGCCCATCAGGCTCACCTGGCGGTAGAAGGTGTCGGGGTCGATGCACGTGAAGGCCACGCGGCCGTCGCGTGCCAGCCACTTCAGGCGCGGGCGCACGTCGTCCATGTTCACCAGCACCCGGTCGTCGCCCAGCCAGCGGTACCAGATGGCCGTGGTGTGGGGCGATCCGTCCGGGCGCAACACGGCCATCACGCACAGGTTGGGCCGGTCGAGGAAGTCGGCGATGGCCTGGGGCACGGGTGCTTCGGGCATGGGGGGTTCCTACCACAGGGACGACGCCCGGCGTGTGGACACGGCACCATAGGCGCGTGGACTCACATGCCATCGACCTGCTGGAGCTACCGGCAATCCGCGAGCGCCTGGCCGGCATGACGGCCTGCGACGCCGGTGCCGCGCTGGCGCGGGCCCTGCAGCCGTCGGGTGACCGGCGCGAGGTCGCGCGGCTGCGCGAGGTCACGCGCGAGGCGGGGGTGCTGTGGGAGGCGGGGCTCTCGGGCCCGGGCGGCGCCCAGGACATCCGCGACGACGTGCGCGACGCCCGCCTGGGGGCGCCCATGGAGGTGAAGGCCTTCGAGCGGGTGATGGCCACGGCCCAGGTGGCGGGCGAGATGCGCGCCGCGGTGATGGAGCACGCCGACGACGCCCCCCTCATGGCCGACGTGGCCGACCTGGTGGACGCCGCGGCCATGGACAGGGTGGCGGCCACGCTGGGCGACGCGCTGGACGGGCGCGGCGGCATCCGCGACGACGCCTCGCCCGGGCTCGCGCGCGCGCGACGCGATGTGGCGGAACTCAGGCGCCAGGCGCAGGAGGCCCTGCGCGAGGTGGCCCAGGCGGTGCGCCCGCACCTGCAGGAAGGGTTCATCACCGAGCGGGCGGGGCGGCCGGTGCTGGCGGTGAAGGCGTCGTCACGCTCGGCGGTGCCCGGCATCGTTCACGACACCTCGGATTCCGGTGGCACGCTGTTCGTGGAGCCCCTGCCCGTGGTGGAGGCCAGCAACCGCGTGCGCGAGGCCGTGGCCCGCGAGCGCGAGGAGCTCGCGGCCGTGCTTGCCGCGTTGCGCGCCCTGGTGGAGGACAAGGGCTACGCGCTGGAGGCCGCGGTGGAGGCCCTGGCCGAGATCGACCTGCGGCTGGCGCGCGCGGCGCTGTCCCGCGCGTGGCGCGGTACGCCGGTGGAGGAGGGCGAGCCCCAGCTGGTCGAGGCCCGGCACCCGCTGCTGGATCCGGCCACCGCGGTGCCCATCACCCTCGACCTCAGGTCCATGCGTGCGCTGGTGGTGAGCGGCCCCAACACCGGGGGCAAGACGGTGTCGCTCAAGACCCTCGGGCTGTTCGCCCTGCTGCACCAGTGCGGCCTCGAGCCCCCGGCCCACGCGGTGCGGCTGCCGGTGTTCGACGACGTGCTGGCCGACATCGGCGATGAGCAGTCCATCGCCGAGAGCCTGTCCACCTTCTCGGCACACGTGCGCACGCTCATCGGGGTGCTGGATCGCGCGGGTCCCCGCTCCCTGGTGCTCCTGGACGAGGTGGGGGCGGGCACCGACCCCAGCGAGGGCGCGGCCATCGCCCAGGCGGTGCTGGGGGAGCTGGTCGACCGCGGCACGCTCGTGCTGGCCACCACGCACTCGCCCGAGGTCAAGTCGTGGGCCGTGCAGACCCCGGGCGCGGCCAATGCGGCGGTGGGGCTCGACCCCGACACCCTGGCGCCCACCTACCGGCTGGCCGTTGGCGACCCTGGCGGTTCGCATGCCATCGGCATCGCCGAGCGGCTGGGGATGCCGGCAGGGGTGCTGGAGCGCGCCCGCGAGGCGCTGGGGGCCGAGCGGTCGGCGCTGGCGGGGCTCACCGAGGAGGCCGAGCGGGCGCGGGCGGAGGCCGAGCGCGACCGCGCCGCTGCCGCCGATGCGCGCGCGGTGGCCGAGAGGGAGCGCCGCGAGGCCGAGCGCCAGCGCGAGAAGCTGCGCGCGAGGGCCGATGAGGAGCGCGCGCGCATGCGGGCCGAGGCCGAGGCCGAACTGGCCGAGCTGAGGCGCGACCTCCAGGCGCTGCGCCAGGAGATCGCCCGCGGCCGCAAGCTGGAGGACCGCGACCGCCGGTCGGCGGACCGCCAGCGCGATCGCGACCGTCGGCTGGGGGCGGCCGATGACGCCGCGCGACGCGCGGAGCAGCGCCTGGGCGGGCTGGCCGCGCCCGCAGCACCCGAGCGCGCGCCCGAGGTGGGGGAGCATGCGGTGGACCTGGCACTTGGCGTGCGCGGCGTGGTGATCTCCATCGAGGGCGACGAGGCCGAGTTGCAGGGTCCGTCGGCCAGGGTGCGGGTGCCGCTGTCACGGCTCGCGCCCGACCGTGCACCCGCGGCCACGGCCGCGCCGCCGCCGGTGGCGGAGACGCGACCCGTGCTCGAGGCCGTGGCGCCCGAGGTGGACGTGCGCGGCCAGCGTGCCGAGGCGGCATGCACCGCAGTGCGCAACTACATCGACGTGGCGGCCCAGGCGGGCATGGAGACCGTGCGGGTCATCCATGGCCGGGGAACGGGCGCCCTCCGGCAGGCGGTAGGGGAGGAGCTGGCCCGCCACCCGTTGGTGAAGTCAGCCGAGCTGGCACCTGCGAACGAGGGCGGAGACGGCGCGACGGTGGTGCACCTCTAGCCCCGGGGTGACAGTCACCGCCCGGGGCGGGTGACTGTCACCGGGGGCGGCTGGGGACAGTCATCGGGCGAAGGCGGCGCAGACGGGCCACTGGCCCGGGCCCCAGCGCACGAACAGCACGGCCGCGCGGTAGTCCTGCTCGGCCTCGCTGGCGGCGGCGGGGTCACCCGTGCCCCCCATGGCCTCCCAGGTGGACTGCATGAACTGGTACTTGCCGCGGAACTGGCCCCCGCCGCCGATGGCGCGCGGGTTTCCGCGTGACTCGCACCATGCGATGCGCTCCAGCACCGCGCGCGATGGGCCGCCGGGCACGGCCGGCCAGCGGCCGTTGCGTGGCGTGGTGGCGCGCGTGGCGCCGGGGGAATCGGCGGCCCTGCGTTCGCGTACGGCCCGGCGATCCGCCCGTCGCTCGCGGGCCTCGATGCGCGCAAGGGCCCGGCGCGCCTCTCGCAGGGAGGTGGCACGGTCGGCGCGGAGGTCTTCCAGGGCGGCACGCCGGGCCACCGCGTCGTCGCGTGCCGCCCGCGCGGCGGCCTCGTCGCGGCTCCGGGCACGCTCGAGGCGTGCCATCTGGCGGCGGCTGGCGCGCAGCCGCGCCACCATGGCGGCGTCCTCGGCGGCCGAGCGCTCGATGCCGGCGCGCTCCGATGCCAGGGCCGCGAGGCCCCCGCCAGAGAGCAGGGCGGTCACCAGCGGGTCGTCCGCGCCCTCCCGGTACAGGTGGCGTATGCGCTGGGCCAGGATGGCCTGGCTCGCGCGATGCGCGTCGGCCCTCTGGTCGAGCGCGCGGCGCACCGTCGCCGCGCGGCGCTCCGCCGCTGCCACGCGCGCGGAGGCAGCGCGCTCGGCGCGGCGTGCCGCCGGGATGGCCCGGTCGGCATCCAGCACCCGCTGCTCCAGCGCCCGGATGCGCGAGCGCGCGTCATCGACCGGGGCGGCAAGCACCGGACTGCAGGCCGCGAGCCCGGCAAGGGCCACGGCGGCGATGGCGGTGATGGCGCGCATCGTCATCAGCAAGAGATTCGGCCGGCGGCCCGTGGGGGGCCGCCGGCCGGGCCATATTCGGCCCCGCGGGCGTCAGCCCTGCGGAAGCTCCCCGATGTTCCGCAGCACGCCCACGGTGGGAGCCATGGTGCGGAACGCCTCGTCCTTCTGGAGCACGCCGACCACGTACACGGGGAGGTCGGGGATCTTGCGGGCGAGGGTGGAGGCGGCGTCGCGCGAGCGCGGCACGGCCTTGAAGCAGGACACGAGGACGGCGTCAACGCCACCCTCCTCGCACCTCTTGAGCGGACCGGGCCAGAGGGGGTCGATGATCTCGACGTCCCAACCTGCCTCGGTGAGCTGCTGGACGGCGGCCTCAGTGCCGGGGAAGCGGACCTTCCCCTCCTTGTTGAGGACCTCGTCCGTGGGAACTGTGACAAGAAGAAGTTTCGGCATGGCGGGCAGCGTAGACATCCTGCGGTGCCCTCCGCCCGGTCAACCTGCGGCGGAAGTTCGTTACCCATGCAACGCGATTGATGCGTGTGTAGATTGGCCTCCGACGCGTCCCGTACGCCGCTTTTCTCCTACACGCCCGCTGACCCAGGGAGTTTCTTCGATGGCCGTGAAAGCCTCCGACATCCCCGACCTTCCCACGCTGCAGACGATCGGTGATCGCCGTAGCTACCGGTACTACGACCCCACCAAGACGGTCGAGGACTGGAAGATCGACATCATGCTCAACGCCGCGCGCCTCGCGTCGTGCCAGGGCAACATCAACTGCACCGAGGCAGTCGTCGTCACCAAGGACTCCGACCTCTGGGACGAGATCGAGGAGTGCGTCTCCGGCTTCAACGTGCAGATCATCAACCAGTCGTCGCACCTGATCTTCTGGTTCACCAACCTCAACGCCTGGTACGGCCGCGCCATTGACGGTCTTTCCACCCTGGCGCTGTCCGGTGCCCTCACCAAGTACCACGGCTGGAACTACGAGTTCTCGATGACGCAGACCATCCCGCGTCTGATGAGCTTCCCCGTGGAGCGCACCGACCAGCTGCTGCGCTTCGAGACCGGCCAGCACGTGGCGCAGGCCATGCTCGCCGGCCAGGCCATGGGCGTGGGCTCCATCCTCATCGCCTTCGGCCGCAAGCCGGGCGGCATCCAGAAGGCCTTCGGCCTGCCGGCCCACTACAGCTTCACGTGGGGCCACGCCATCGGCTACCCGCTCGAGGACAAGGCCGCCGGCGGCCAGCGCGTGCGCCTGAAGTTCGAGACGCTCTTCAGCAACGAGGAGATGGGCAACCCGCGCACGATGGCCGACGGCCTGGACGCCGCGCTTCGCGAGAAGGGCATGTTCCAGGAGCAGGCCCCCATCCCCGGTCGCTTCGAGGAGATCGACAAGCTGGCCGAGGAGTTCGGGCGTGACCCGGGCGTCATCTCGTGGCCTGAGAAGGACATCAAGCGCCTCATGGCGGACGATGACTGGGACTTCGGCCCCAACATCAAGGCCCGTGCCGAGTACGTGCTGGCCAACGAGGACCTGCCGGAGTACCCGCCGGAGATCCTCGAGACCTTCCGCAAGATCATGACCGAGCACGGCATCGACACCACGAAGCTGCTGCCCGACGCCTGATCGGCGCATTCGCCTGACGAAGGTCCTCGCGGGCCCCGCCACCTCCGGGTGGCGGGGCCCGCGGCGTTTGCCGGGCGGCTAGGCTCGGCCCGTACGTCCAACTCCCACTCCACGGAGACGCCGCCCGTGTCGCACGAGCTCAGCAGCCGCCACCGCAACACCCTCGAGAAGCTCCTGGACCACCAGGGCCACGCCAACGTCGAGTGGCGCGAGGTCATCTCGCTGCTCGAGCAGGTGGCCGACGTGGAGGAGGAGCACAACGGCAAGATCAAGGTGAAGCTGGGATCCGAGGTGCTGTTCCTCCACCGGCCCAAGCACAAGGACGTGGACCAGCAGATGCTCGTGGACGTGCGGCACCTGCTGCAGGCCGGGGGCGTGGGCCTGGTGTAGCGGCCCCGCGGGCTACGCTGCGCCCCCAGGCGCCCGTAGCTCAGCTGGATAGAGCACCCGACTTCTAATCGGACGGTCGCAGGTTCGAATCCTGCCGGGCGCGTTCTCGTACGCTGCCGCAATGGCTTCCACCGACCAGGGCGACGTCGCCGCCCGCCGTGAGCAGGTGCTGGCCGCGCTGGCCGCACGCCCCGGGGAGCGGGTGTCGGGAGGGGTCCTGGCCCGGCGCCTGGGATGCTCGCGTGCTGCCGTGCATCGCCACGTGGACGCCCTCCGCGCCGCCGGGTTCCCGATAGAGGCCACGCGAGCGGGGTACGTGCTGGATCCCGCCGCCGACCCCGTGGTGCCATCGGCCGTCATGCCCCTGCTGTCCGGGCCGCTCGCGGGACCGGTCACGTGGACGCCCGAGATCGGCTCCACCAATGACGATGCCGCGGCGCGCGCGCGCGCAGGTGCGGTGGAGGGCACCGTCGTCGGCTCCGACCACCAGACCGCGGGCCGCGGGCGCCGGGGCCGGGCGTGGGTGGATGCCCCGGGCGAGGCGCTGATGTACAGCGTGATCCTCAGGCCGAGGGTGAGCCCGGTGGATGCCGGCCTGCTTCCCATCGTGATCGCCGTGGGGCTGGCCGACGCCCTGGAGGCGTGTGGCGTGCCCGGCGTGGAGATCGCGTGGCCCAACGACATCCTGGCGGGCGGCGCGAAGGTGGCGGGGATCCTGTGCGAGATGTCGGCCGACCAGGAGCGCGTGGCCTGGGCGGTGGCGGGCATGGGCATCAACGTGGGCCCCGTGCCCGAGGTGTCCGGGGCCCGCTGGACGCCCGGGTCGCTCGCCGCGCTCGGGGTGAGACCGCGGCGCGGTGACCTGCTGGTCGCGGCGCTGGGCGCCATCGGCCGCCGGTACGAGGCCTGGCTCGCGCATGGCCCGGGGGGCATCCGCGCGGCATTCGGCAAGCGCGATCACCTGGCCGGGCGCGTGGTGACGGTGGGCACCGCGGCGGGCGACGTGGTGGGGGTGGGGTGCGGCATCGACGACCTGGGGCGCCTGGTGGTGAAGGCGGACGGGGACGAGATGGCGCTGGCATCCGGTGAGGTGACCGGCGTAGACAGGGGTGCCTAGAGTGCCCTGCTCAACCCCCGGAGGAGGACCGAGATGCGTGGACTGAAGCGAACTGCTGCCGGGCTTGCGGCCATCGCCCTGTCGGCAGGCGTGCTTGCCGGTTGCGGCAGCAGCAGCGACACGGCGAGCACCGCCGCGGCTGACGCGGCCACGACCGCGGCGCTCACCAAGGCCGAGTACGTGACGGCGGTCAACGCCATCTGCACGAAGATCGACAACACCGCCGACAACCTCGATGCCGGGGATGTGGAGTCGATCACCGCGGCCCGTGCCCAGATCGACAAGATGACGGCTGCGGCGCAGGAAGGCATCGCGGAGCTCAAGGCGCTCACCCCGCCGGCGGATCTCCAGGCCGCGCATGACGCGCTGGTCACCAACAGCAGCGAGTCCGTGGCGCTGTCGCAGAAGCTGATGACGGCCATCGAGTCGAAGTCGCTCGACGACGCCACGCTCACGGCAGATGCCGAGAAGGCCGGCCAGCTGGTGGAGGCCCAGGAGAAGGCCGCCAAGGAACTGGGCCTCACGAACCTGTGCTTCGCGGGCGTGAACGACGACGGTGACCCGTCCACCAACGATGACGGCCCCGGCGACGCCGACACGGACGACTCCAACTAGGAGTGCGCGCAGCCGTCTACCACGGTGCAGGACGCCTGACGATCGAGGATCGCCCGGCCCCCGATGCGGGGCCGGGCGAGATCGTCATCCGCACCCGTGCCTGCGGCATCTGCGGTACCGACCTCATGGCCTGGTACCAGGACTCCAAGGCGCCGGTGGTGCTGGGCCATGAGCCCGTGGGCGACGTGGTCGCGGCGGGGGAGGGTGCCCCGTTCGCGGTGGGCGACCGGGTGTTCGTGCACCACCACGTGCCGTGCCTGGAGTGCGACCTGTGCCGGCGCGGCCGCGACACCCTGTGCGAGCGCTTCCGGGCCACGCGCATCCATCCCGGCGGGCTTGCCGAGCTCATCCTCGTGCCGGCCGAGAACACGGCGCTCGACGTGCATGTGCTGCCCGACTCCATGACCGACGAGGTGGGCACCCTCATCGAGCCGCTCGCGTGCATCCTGCGCGGCCAGCGCCTGGCAGGCGTGGGGGAGGGCTCGCACGTGGTGATCGTGGGCGCGGGCTCCATGGGGCTGATCGAGGCCGAGCTCGCCCCCGTGCTGGGTGCGGCGCGGGTGGTGGTGATCGAGCCCAACGCCGACCGCCGCCCCGCGGCGGAGGCCCTGGGCGCCGCCGTGCTGCCCGCGTGCGATCCGGAGGCCGTGCGCCAGGCGCTCGGCGGCCGCCTGGCCGACCAGGTGATCGTGTGCACGCACGACCACGCCGCCATGAACGACGCCCTGCACCTGGCCGGGCCTGCCGCGGTGGTGCAGTACTTCGCGCCCACGCCGCCGGGCGAGATGGTGCCGCTGGACCTGGGCTCCATCTTCTGGCGCGAGGTGGAGCTGCAGAGCACCTACTCGGCCGGACCCGCCGACATCCGCGACGCCCTGGCCATGCTGGCCGACGGCCGCATCACGGCCCCGGGGGTCATCACGCACCACGTGCCGTTCGACCAGGTGGAGGAGGCGTTCCGCCTTGCCCGCACCGGCGAGGCCCTGAAGGTCGTCATCGACTTCTGATCGGCCTGCAACGGCCGCCCGCGGACGGGTAGGGTTCCCGATCCGCGCCCACGGACGGGCGCGCGTCCATGAACACGGTCACGGAGGACCAATGTCCGAGCTGCAGCTCCCGGAAGGCGTCGAGATCCTCGAGGTCGTCTCGCCCGAGATGGCGGAGATCCTCACGCCGGAGGCGCTGTCGTTCGTCGCCGGCCTGCAGCGGGAGTTCAACGACCGCCGCAAGGAACTGCTTGCCGCCCGGGCGGCGCGCCAGGGGGCCTTCGAGGCCGGCGAGCGCCCGGACTTCCTGCCCGAGACCAAGCACATCCGCGACGACCCGTCGTGGAAGATCGCCCCGCTTCCCGCCGACCTGCAGGACCGTCGCGTGGAGATCACCGGCCCGGTGGACCGCAAGATGGTGATCAACGCCCTCAACTCCGGCGCCAAGATGTTCATGTCGGACTTCGAGGACTCCAACACGCCCACGTGGCACAACACCATCCTGGGCCAGATCAACCTGCGCGACGCCGTGCGCCGTACCATCACGTTCGAGTCGCCCGAGGGCAAGAAGTACGCCCTCAAGGACGACATCGCCACCCTGCTGGTGCGCCCGCGCGGCTGGCACCTGGACGAGAAGCACGTGCGGGTGGACGGCGAGGTGATGTCGGCCGGCATCTTCGACTTCGGCCTCTTCTTCTTCCACAACGCCAAGGAGCAGCTGAGCCGCGGCACGGGCCCGTACTTCTACCTGCCCAAGATGGAGAGCCACCTCGAGGCGCGCCTGTGGAACGACATCTTCGTGAAGGCGCAGGATGACCTGGGCGTGCCGCAGGGCTCCATCAAGGGCTGCGTGCTCATCGAGACCATCCTCGCCGCGTTCGAGATGGAGGAGATCCTCTACGAGCTGCGCGAGCATTCCGCCGGCCTCAACTGCGGCCGCTGGGACTACATCTTCTCGTGCATCAAGAAGTTCCGCACCGACCCGGACTTCGTGCTTGCCGACCGCGCGCTGGTCACCATGACCAGCCGCTTCATGCGCGCCTACTCGCTGCTGGCCATCAAGACCTGCCACAAGCGCGGCGCCCAGGCCATGGGTGGCATGGCCGCGCAGATCCCGATCAAGAACGACCCCGAGGCCAACGAGGCCGCCATCGCCAAGGTGCGCGCCGACAAGGAGCGCGAGGCCGGCGACGGCCACGACGGCACGTGGGTGGCCCACCCGGGCCTGGTGCCCATCGCCATGGAGGCCTTCGACGCCGTGCTGGGCGACAAGCCCAACCAGGTGGATCGCCTGCGCGACGACGTGCACGTGACGGGCGCCGACCTCCTGGACTTCGAGCCCGAGGGCCCCATCACCGAGGATGGCCTGCGCACCAACATCAACGTGGGCATCCAGTACCTGGGCGCCTGGCTGGCCGGCGTGGGCTGCGTGCCCATCAACAACCTCATGGAGGACGCCGCCACCGCCGAGATCTCGCGCTCGCAGGTGTGGCAGTGGATCCGCTCGCCCAAGGGCACGCTGGAGGACGGCCGCGACATCGACGTGGCCCTGTTCCACCAGGTGCTGGGCGAGGAGCTGGAGAAGGTCAAGGCCCAGTTCGGCGACGCCGGTCGCTACGACGACGGCGCCAAGCTGTTCGACCAGATCACGGCGTCGGAGGACTTCGTGGACTTCCTCACGCTGCCCGCGTACCAGATGATCGACTGACCGACCCCTGCCGGGGGAGGATGGTTCGCTATCCTCCTCCGGCGCCGGGTCCGCCCGGTCACGTGGTGGGCGTAGCTCAGCTGGTAGAGCTCCTGGTTGTGGTCCAGGCGGTCGTGGGTTCGAGTCCCATCGCTCACCCTGTCTGCTGTTTCGACTCGTGCGGGTGTGGCGGAACCGGTAGACGCGCCAGGTTTAGGTCCTGGTGGGGAGACCCGTGGAGGTTCGAGTCCTCCCACCCGCACTGCCAATGAACACCCCGAGATCCGCGAGATGACATGCCCGTAGCCGCTGAAGTCACGACCCTCGAGGGCGACCAGGTCCGCATTGACGTGACGGTCCCCGAGGACGAGGTGCGCAAGCAGTTCGACCGCACCGTCAAGGAGACCTCCGCGCGCATGCGGCTACCCGGCTTCCGCCCGGGCAAGGTGCCCGCGGGCGTGGTCATCCAGCGCGTGGGCCGCGAGGGCCTGTTCGCCCAGACCATCGACCGCGCGCTCAACGACTGGTACCGCGAGGCCCTGGCCGCCACGGGCGTGGACCCCATCGACTCCCCCGAGCTCGACATGGGCGATGCCACCGAGCAGGGCGTGGCCTTCGCCGTCACGCTGAAGGTGCCGCCCACCCCGGCGCTCGGCACCTACAAGGGCCTGAAGGTCATGCGCGAGCCCGACGAGACGCCCGAGGGCGCCGTGCAGGAGGAGCTCGACCGCATCCGCGAGCAGGGCGCGCGCCTGGAGGACAAGGACGGGGCCGCCGCCGTGGGCGACTTCGTGGTGGCCGACATCGACGGCACGCTCGACGGCGAGGCGCTCGAGCAGGCCCGGTCGCGCGACCAGCTCATCGAGCTCGGCACCAACCGCATCCTCCCCGAGTTCACCACGGCGCTCGACGGCACCAAGGCCGGCGACTCCGTGCAGTTCGACGTCACGTACCCCGAGGACGCCCCCGAGGAGATCCGCGGCAAGACGGTGACCTACTCCATCACCGTGCAGAAGGTGCAGGAGAAGGTGCTGCCCGAGGTGGACGACGCCCTGGCCGAGACCGTGGGCTTCGCATCGGCCGACGAGATGCGCACCGAGATCGAGGAACGCCTGGCCGCCGCCACCGCCAAGATGGCCGAGGAGCGCTACCGCCGTCGCGTCATCGACGCCGCGGTGGCCGAGGCACAGCTGGAGGTGCCTCCGGTCATGGTGGAGCGCCGCGTGGAGGAGATCCTGCACGACACCTCTCACCAGCTGCCGCAGGGCATCACCCTGGAGCAGTACCTGGCCATGCAGGGCCAGACCCTCGAGGACGCCCGTGAGGGGCTGCGCACCGACGCCGAGCTGTCCATCCGCCGCGAGCTGGTGGTGGAGGCCATCGCCAACGCCGAGGGCATCACCCTGAGCGACGAGGACATCGAGGCCCGCGTGCGCAAGGACGCCGCGGATGCCGGGCGTGACCCCGAGGAACTGCTGGCCGCGCTGCGCAAGGCGGGCGGCTGGGACAACCTGCGCGAGGACCTGCGCGTGGAGGCGGCCGTCAACCTGATCGTGGATTCCGCCACGCCCATCTCGCCCGAGGAGGCCGAGAAGCTGGAGGCCGCCGAGGCGGATGACGCCCCGGCTGCCGCGAAGGCGGAGCCGGCCGCCAAGAAGCCCGCCGCCAAGAAGCCGGCGGCCAAGAAGGAGCCGGCCGCGAAGAAGGAGGCCGCGGCGAAGAAGCCGGCGGCCAAGAAGGAGGCCGCGGCGAAGAAGCCGGCAGCCAAGAAGGAGCCGGCAGCGAAGAAGCCGGCGGCCAAGAAGGCTGCAACGTCGAGTGCGAAGGGGAGCGGCACGACCGCGGCGAAGAAGCCCGCGGCCGCGAAGAAGCCCGCTGCCAAGAAGAAGCCCGACGCCGAGTAGGTCCGGGCCCCGGCTCCCCACGCGCACGAAGGCAGGAGATGTCCGAGACCACCAACGACACCGGCGAGCAGCTGCTGTGCAGCTTCTGCGGCAAGTCGCAGCGCCAGGTGAAGAAGCTCATCGCCGGTCCCGGCGTGTACATCTGCGATGAGTGCATCGACCTCTGCAACGAGATCATCGACGAGGAGGCCGTGCAGGCCCCCACGCCGCTCGAGGCCGAGACCCTCCCGCGCCCGCGCGAGATCTACGAGGTCCTGAACGACTACGTGGTGGGCCAGGAGGAGGCCAAGCGCACCCTCTCCGTGGCGGTGTACAACCACTACAAGCGCATCCAGATGATGCAGGGCGCCGACGGCGAGGTGGAGCTCCACAAGAGCAACATCCTGCTGCTGGGCCCCACCGGGTGCGGCAAGACGTTGCTGGCGCAGACGCTGGCGCGCATCCTCAACGTGCCCTTCGCCATCGCCGACGCCACGGCGCTCACCGAGGCCGGCTACGTGGGCGAGGACGTGGAGAACATCCTCCTCAAGCTCATCCAGGCCGCCGACTTCGACATCAAGCGGGCGGAGACGGGGATCATCTACATCGACGAGGTCGACAAGATCGCCCGCAAGAGCGACAACCCGTCGATCACGCGCGACGTGTCGGGCGAGGGCGTGCAGCAGGCGCTCCTCAAGATCCTGGAGGGCACGGTGGCGTCGGTGCCGCCGCAGGGCGGGCGCAAGCACCCGCACCAGGAGTTCCTCACCATCGACACCACCAACATCCTCTTCATCTGCGGAGGCGCGTTCGCGGGCCTGGACAAGGTCATCGACCGGCGCATCGGCAAGAAGGGCGTGGGCTTCGCGGCCAACCTGCGCGAGGCCAGCACGGCGGTGGACCCCCACGACCTCTTCGCGGAGTCGCTGCCGGAGGACCTGGTGCAGTTCGGCCTCATCCCCGAGTTCATCGGCCGCCTGCCGGTGGTCACGGCCGTGCACCAGCTCACGCGCGACGACCTGGTCACCATCCTCACCGAGCCCAAGAACGCGCTCACGCGCCAGTACCACCGGTTCTTCGACTACGACGAGGCCGAGCTGGTGTTCAGCGAGGACTCGCTCTACGCCATCGCCGACCGCGCGCTCGAGCGCGAGACCGGCGCCCGCGGCCTGCGCTCCATCATCGAGGCCGCGCTCATGGACGTGATGTTCGAGCTGCCCTCGCGCGACGACGTGCGCAAGTGCGTGGTCACCCGCGACACCATCGAGAAGGGGCTGCCGCCCACGCTGGTCACCGAGGCCGCGCATTCCGATGACGAGGAGCACCCGCCCCTCGCCGAGGCCGGGGAGTCGGCGTAGCCGCCGAGGGCGCAGGCGAGTGGCCGGCACGCCTCGACCCGCATGAGGTCGAGGCGCGCTGGGTGGCGGCCTGGGATGAATCGGGCCGCCTGCGGGGCGACCCGTCCAGCCCGCGCCCGCCGTACGTGATCGCCGTGCCGCCGCCCAACGTGACGGGCGCGCTGCACATGGGCCACGCGCTCAACGGCACCATCCAGGACGTGCTCATCCGCCGCCATCGCATGGCCGGGTACGAGACCGAGTGGGTCACCGGCACCGACCATGCCGGCATCGCCACGCAGGCCGTGGTGGAGAAGGACCTGGCCAAGGAAGGCATCCGGCGCACGGACATGACGCGCGAGGAGTTCCTCGAGAAGGTGTGGGCGTGGAAGGCCGAGTACGGCGGGCGCATCATCGAGCAGTTCACGCGCCTGGGCTGCACCATGGACTACTCGCGCGAGCGGTTCACCATGGACGACGGCTACGCCACGGCCGTGCTGCGGGTGTTCGTGGACCTGTACGAGAAGGGCTACGTCTACCGCGACACCTACCTGGTCAACTGGGACCCGGGCCTGGGGTCGGCCATCTCGGACCTCGAGGTGGAGAACCGCGAGGTCACCGACACGCTGGTGCAGATCGCCTATCCGCTGTCCGATGGATCGGGCGAGGTGGTGGTGGCCACGGTGCGCCCCGAGACCATGCTGGGCGACACCGCGGTGGCGGTGAACCCGGATGACGACCGCTACCGCGACCTGGTGGGGAAGACGGTCACGCTGCCGCTGTCGGGGCGTGAGGTGCCCATCATCGGCGACAGCCACGTGGATCCCGCGTTCGGCACGGGCGCGCTGAAGGTCACCCCCGCGCACGACCCCAACGACTTCGAGATCATGCGCCGCCACGGCCTGGAGGCCGTGCAGGTGATCGGCGAGGACGGCTGCATCACCGACGCCGCGCCCCAGGCCTACCGCGGCCTGCCGGTGGCGCAGGCGCAGGAGCGGGTGATCGCCGACCTGCAGGAGCAGGGGCTCATCCGCGGCACCGAGGACTACCTGCACACCGTGCCGTTCTCGCACCGGTCGGGCGCGCGCGTGGAGCCGCTGCTCTCGCTGCAGTGGTTCTGCGACATGGAGGCGCTCGCCAGGCCCGCCATCGAGGCCGAGGAGAAGGGGCACGTGCGGTTCACGCCCCCCACGTGGGGGCGGGTGTACCGCGACTGGCTCACCGACATCCGCCCGTGGTGCCTGTCGCGCCAGCTCTGGTGGGGCCACCAGCTGCCGGTGTGGTACCGCGGTGATGAGGTCTACGTGGGGATGGATGCCCCCGAGGGCGACGGCTGGGAGCGCGACCCCGACGTTCTGGACACCTGGTTCTCATCGGCGCTCTGGCCGTTCGCCACGCTGGGGTGGCCGGACCGCACGGTGGAGCTGTCGCGGTTCTACCCCACCAGCGTGCTCTCCACCGCGCGGGAGATCATCTTCCTATGGGTGGCCCGCATGGTGATGATGGGCCTGGAGTACATGGGCGAGGTGCCGTTCCGCGACGTCTACATCCACTCCGTGGTGCAGGCACCCGATGGCCGTCGCATGAGCAAGAGCCTCGGCACGGGCATCGACCCGCTCGACGTGGTGGAGCGCGAGGGCGCGGATGCCCTGCGGTTCGGCCTTCTCATGATCACCTCCACGCAGGACGTGAGGTTCAGCGAGGACCGCATCCGCCAGGGCCGGCAGCTGGTCACCAAGCTGTGGAACGCCACGCGCCTGGTGGTCGAGCGCGGCGGCCGCGCCGGCCAGGCCCCGGAGCCCCAGGTGCTGGGCGACCGCTGGATCGCGTCGGTCATCGGCGGGGCCATCGACCAGTCCGACCAGCTGGTGGAGGGCTTCGAGTTCAGCCAGTTCGCGGATGGCCTGTACCACCTGGTGTTCGACGACCTGTGCGACTGGTACCTGGAGCTCCTCAAGGCCGGCCTGGCCACGCCCGAGTTCGCGGGCGCCGCGCTGGAGCAGGTGCTGGCGCTGGCGCACCCGGTCATCCCGTTCACCACCGAGGAGTGCTGGAGCCGCCTGCCGGGGTCGGAGGGGCTCCTGCTCACGCACGAGCCCGCCGTGGCGCCCGGGCCGCGTGACCCCGAGGCCGAGCAGGCCATCGCCGCCCTGCGCGAGGCCGTGCAGGCGATCCGCTCCTTCCGCTCCGACCAGGGCATCTCGCCCCGCGAGCAGCTGGTGGTGCGCGTGGTGGCGGACGACGGCGCGCCCCTGCCGGAGGACGCCCTCGCCGCCATCGCCAACGTGGAACTGGGCGACCCGGGTGATGACGCCCTGGTGGTGCCCATGGCGCGCGGGCGCATCCTGGTGAAGGCACCCGAGGTGGATGCCGACGCCGAGCGCGCCCGCCTCCAGGCGGCGCTCGATGCCGCGCGGTCCGAGCAGGCGCGTGCCGAGAAGCAGCTGTCCAACGAGAAGTTCACCAGCAGGGCGCCCGCCCACCTGGTGGACGCCGAGCGCGAGAAGGCCCGGCGGTTCGCCGCAGAGGCCGCCGAGCTCAGCGCCCGGCTCGACGCCCTGGGCTGACCCCGGTGGACCCCGCGGCCGCCCGGAGCTGGATCGCGGGACTGGACCTCTTCGGCATGAGGTTCGGGCTGGATCGCATGCAGGCCCTCATGGTGGCCCTGGGTGAGCCGTGCCGGGGCCTGCCCGCCGTGCACGTGGTGGGCACCAACGGCAAGACGTCGGTCACCCGCATGGCCGCGGCGTTCCTCACCCGGTCCGGGGTGCGCACGGGCGCCTACACCTCGCCGCACATCGTGGGATGGAATGAGCGCATGGCGCTGGACGGCGTTCCCATCCCGCCCCGGGAGTTCGCCGCCGCGGCCACGCGCGTGCGCGATGCCGTGCCGCAAGTGCCCGAGGGCGCCATCACGCAGTTCGAGGCGCTCACCGCCATGGCATTCGATGCCTTCGCGCATGCCGGCGCCGAGGCCATGGTGGTGGAGGCCGGGCTGGGGGGCAGGCTGGACGCCACCAACGTCATCCATGCGCCGGTGGTGGCGCTCACCAGCGTTGACCTGGACCACACGGAGTTGCTGGGCGACGACGTGCGCTCGATCGCGGGCGAGAAGCTGGGCGTGGCCCCCGACGGCTTCACCGGGCTCGTGGTGGGCCACCAGGACCCCGCCAGCGCGCTCGGCGTGGAGGCGGCCATCGCCGCACGATCCATGTCGGGTTGGCGCGTGGGGCAGGAGATCACGGTGCGATCCGGAAACGGTGAGGCCATGACCATCCGCACCCCGAATGGCGCCCTCCAGGTGCCGGTGGAAATGCCGGCGCCCTGGCAGCGCGCCAACCTGGCGCTCGCCGTGGGCGCCGCCGAGCGGGTGCTGGGGCGCGGCCTCGACGCCGATGCGGTCGTCGCCGCCCTCGAGGGCCTGGCCAACCCGGGCCGCCTGCAGGTGGTGCCGGGCTCGCCGGTGGTGGTGCTGGACGGCGCGCACAACCCCGCCGGGGCGCGTGCCCTGGCCGAGGCCCTGCCCACGCTCTTGGGCGACGTGAAGCCCGTGGCGGTGATCGGCATGATGGCCGACAAGGACGCCGGGGGAATCCTGGACGCACTCGCGCCGGTGATCCGGTCGGCGCACGTCACCCGGGCATCGTCCGGGCGCGCGGTGCTGCCGGAGCCCATCGCGCGCATGCTCCGCGACCGCGGGGTGCCCGCGGACGTGGTGCCCGGACCCGCCAGGGCGCTCGAGAGGGCGCGCCACGACGCGGGCCCGGGCGGTGCGGTGCTGGTGGCCGGCTCGCTGCACCTGCTGTCCGATCTCGCCCCCGTGGCAATGGGGGAGTCCGGTACACTCGCCGCCGCTCCGGGCACGGATGATGGCCTCGCCACCGTGTGGCGGCTCGACGACTTCAGGAAGTGAACCCTGAACGCCCTGTCTGACTTCTTCGGGTCCACCGCGTGGACCGTCATGCTCATCATCATCCAGGTATTCGCCGTGGCGCTGTGGCTGGCGCTGGCGTACTGGGTGTACCAGGACTCCCGGCGCCGCTTCGAGAACGCGGGCGCCATCACCGGGTCCACGGCCATCGCCATCATCATCCCGTTCCTGGGGCCGCTCATCTACCTGTTCATCCGCCCGCCGGAGTACCTCACCGACGCCCACGACCGCGAGCTCGAGACGCTTGCGCTGGAGGCCCAGGTGGAGGGGCTCCGGTGCCCGGAGTGCGAGGCCGTGGTGGGCCCCAGGTTCCTTGTGTGCCCCATGTGCACGGCGCCCCTTCGCGAGCCCTGCCGCCGGTGCTCCGAGCCACTCGACCCCGCGTGGAGGGCATGCCCGTACTGCGCCACCCCCACGTCCAACCCCAACAGCAGCTTTTCCGAGGAGACCCGCATCTCATGACCGAACGCACCTTCGTGATGGTGAAGCCCGACGCCGTGGCCCGGGGGCTCTCGGGCGAGATCCTCGCCCGCTTCGAGCGCCGCGGGTTCGGCATCCTGGGCCTCAAGAAGTGCGTGATGGCGCGCGATGCGGCCGAGGAGCACTACGCCGAGCACCGCGACAAGCCGTTCTTCGCCGAGCTGGTGGAGTTCATCACCTCGGGCCCCGTGGTGATGATGTGCATCGAGGGCGAGGGCGCCATCGGCGCATGCCGCACCATGATGGGCGCCACCAACCCGCAGGACGCCGCCCCGGGCACCATCCGCGGCGACTACGCCCTTGACCTGGGCCAGAACGTCATCCACGGCTCCGACAGCACGGAGTCGGCGGCGCGCGAGCTGGGCATCCACTTCTCCGAGTCGGAGATCATCGGCTGATCATCCTGGCCTCGCGCTCGCCCCAGCGGCGCGGCCTCATGGCATCGCTGGGCGTCGACGTGACCGTGGTGGCGTCGCGCGAGGAGGAGGAGAGCGATCCGGGCCTTCCCGCGGGCGAGCGCGTGATGGCGCACGCCCGCGGGAAGGCCCGCGACGTGGTGGCACGCGCGGGAATCCCCGAGGGCGGCGCGGTGCTGGCCGCCGACACCGAGGTGGTGCTGGACGGCCGCGCGCTGGGCAAGCCCGCAGGCCCGGCCGAGGCGCGCGCGATGCTGGAGGCGCTCTCCGGTCGCGCGCATGAGGTGATGACCGGCGTGGTGCTGGTCACCGCGGCGGGCCGGCAGGAGGCGCTGGAATCGGCCGAGGTGCGCTTCCGGCGCATCGATGCCGCCCTCATGGACTGGTACACGGCGCGTGGCGAATGGCAGGGCCGCGCCGGCGCGTATGCCATCCAGGGCGCCGGCGCGGCCCTGGTGGAGGGCATCACGGGCGACCCCACCTGCGTGATCGGCCTGCCGGTGGGCGCCGTGGCGCAGATGCTGGCGCGGGAAGGGCTGTTCCCCGCCGGGTAGTGCAATAGGGCGTGCATCACGACCCGGCGGATTCATGCACGTAGCGGGGTGGGATACCCTTCCCGGGCTGCGCCGGCGGGCGCCGCGTACTGCAGTGCGATCGGCACCGGAGGCCCCCGATCGGCGTGATGAGCTACCTGGGCGGGTTCGGCGGCCGCGACATGGCCGTCGACCTCGGCACGGCCAACACCCTCGTGTACGTGAAGGGTCGCGGCATCGTGCTGTCCGAGCCGTCGGTGGTCGCCATCGACCAGCGCTCGGGCGACGTGCACGCCGTCGGGATCGAGGCCAAGCGCATGCTGGGCCGCACCCCGGGCAACATCACGGCCATCCGGCCCCTGAAGGACGGCGTGATCGCCGACTTCGACGTGACTGAGACCATGCTGCGGCACTTCATCCAGAAGGTGCACCAGAACCGGTGGGCGCACCCCCGCGTGGTGGTGTGCGTGCCCTCGGGCGTGACCGGAGTGGAGAAGCGCGCGGTCGAGGAGGCCACCCTGTCGGCCGGGGCGCGCCAGGCGTACCTGATCGAGGAGCCCATGGCGGCGGCCATCGGCGCGGGCCTGCCCGTGGGCGAGCCCACGGGGAACATGATCGTGGACATCGGCGGCGGCACCACCGAGGTGGCCGTCATCTCGCTGGGCGGCATCGTGGTGGCCCAGTCCATCCGCGTGGGCGGTGACGAGCTCGACGAGGCCATCGTCAACTACGTCAAGCGCGAGGAGAAGCTGATGATCGGCACCCAGACGGCCGAGGAGGTGAAGCTGGAGATCGGGTCCGCGTTCGCGCTGAAGGACGAGATGGAGGCCGAGATCCGCGGCCGCGACATGATCAGCGGCCTTCCCAAGACCGTGGTGCTGTCGTCGGAGCAGGTTCGCGAGGCGCTGGAGGAGCCGGTGAGCCAGGTGGTGGACGCCGTCAAGGCCACGCTCGACCGCACGCCGCCCGAGCTGGCCTCCGACATCATGGACCGCGGCATCGTGCTGGCCGGCGGCGGCTCGCTGCTGGCGGGCCTCGACGATCGCCTGCGCGCCGAGACCGAGATGCCCATCCACGTGGCCGACAGCCCGCTCACCTGCGTCGCCGTGGGGTCGGGCAGGGCGCTGGAGGAGTTCGAGGTGATCCGCCGGTCCTCGCAGGGCGCCCGGCGGGGGCGCAGGCCCCGCTACTGATGGAGAGCGGAGATTCCCCGATCGCCGCGCAATGACCTCGAGAGGCGCCGCACGCTGATCCGCCGCAGCGTCATCGGCGGCCTGGTGGTGGTGTGCCTCATCCTCTTCACCGCGTACTTCCGGGAGTCCGGCGACGGCCCGGCGCACGGCACGCAGCAGTTGGCCGGCAGCGTGGTCGCCCCGCTGCAGTCCATCGGCAGCCGCGCCGTGCAGCCGTTCCGCGATGGCTGGGACTGGGTGACCGGGCTGGTGGATGCCCGCGGTGAGAACGAGCGGCTGCGCGAGGAGAACGCGGCCCTCCGGGCCCAGGTGCTGGCGGGTACCGACCAGGCCGCCGAGGTGGCCCGGCTGCGCGCCCTCCTGCGGCTGGTGGATGACACCCCCACGGGCTACCGGCCCGTGCTGGCATCCGTCGTGGGCCGGTCGCCCACCAACTGGTACTCGCGCGCCCGCATTGATGCCGGGACCAACGACGGCGTGGTGGTGAACAGCCCGGTGGTGGCCGCGGCCACGCCGGGGTCGTCCCTCGTCGGGGTGATCACCTCGGCATCCATCGGCAGCAGCGTGGTCACGTTCATCACCGATTCGTCCACCCGCGTGGGAGCCACGGTGGACGGCTCGGGCGGCGCGCTGGGCGTGCTGCGCCCCACCGTGGGGGGCCAGATGATGATGGACGGCGTGCCGCGCGAGTTCCGCGTGCGCGACGGCGCGGTGGTGCGCACCGCCGGGTTCGTGGCCGACATGCGCCTGCCATCGGTGTTCCCGCGCGGGATCCCCATCGGCCAGGTGGCCGGGGCGGGGTCGCAGCCCGTTGACACCTTCCAGACCATCCAGGTGACCCCCTTCGCCGACGTGCGCGCGCTCTCCACCGTGGCGGTGCTCACCCCGCAGTCGGCCGCCGCCAAGCGCCGCGCCGAGGGCTGACGCCGCGATGGCCGATCCGGTGACCGGCGAGTTCGAGCCCGTCCGCCCGCTGCGCGTGGGCCGCATCCGCAGCCTGCCCGCGCGCCCCGCCCACCTGGCCCGGGTGGCCATCATGGCCGCCATCGTGGTGCTGCTGCAGATCACCCTCATGCCGTACCTCTCGGTGTCGGACGGCATCCCCGACCTGTGCGTGGCGCTGGTGGTGCTGGTGGCCGTGTTCCGAGGGCCCTTCGTGGGGGCCGTGCTGGGCTTCTCGTGCGGGCTTCTGGTGGAGCTCACCACGCCCGTGGGCACCCTGGGCGTGCTGGCGCTGCTGTACCTGGCCGCCGGCTACTGGTGCGGCCGCTTCGTCGACCGCCCCGAGGCCGAGAGCCTGGGGCTGCCGGTGGTGCTGGTGATCGCGGCCTGCGCCTTCGTGCAGGTGGGCTACGCGGCGTTCCAGCTGCTCCTGGGCACCGAGATCGTGGCGTCGGCGGTGGCCGTGCAGATCATCGTTCCCACCATCATCCTCACGGCGCTGCTGTCGTTCCCGCTGCTCCTCGTCGTGCGGCGACTGCTGGGGGCCCCCATGGACGTGGAACCGGGAATGCTTGCGTCGTGAGCACGCTCACGCCGCTACCGCCCGATCTCCCGCCCGGGGACGACCCACCGCGGCGCAGGCGCCCCCGGCGCCCGTCACGGCGCGTGCTGCGCATGACCTCCTTCATGGTGATCGTGCTCACGTTGCTGGGCGTCCTGGTGGCGCGCCTGTGGTTCCTCCAGGTGATCGGCGGCGGTGAGTACCAGGAGCGGGCCGAGGCCAACCGGCTGCGCACGGTGGTCACCGAGGCCCCGCGAGGGGCCATCACCGACCGTACGGGCGCCCCCCTGGTGACCAGTCGCGAGGTGCTGAACCTCGTGGCGGACCCCCAGCAGCTGGCGGGCCCCGAGGGCACGGCCGTGCTGCGCCGCCTGTCGGTGGCCCTGGGGCACCCACCCGGCTTCTTCAGCGCGAAGGTGCGCAAGGCCCAGGAGGCGCGCCCCTTCGAGCCGGTGGTGCTGGAGGGGGAGACCAGTCCCGCGCTGCAGGCCTACGTGCAGGAGCGCGGTGGCCAGCTGCCCGGCATCCGCCTGAAGGCGGCCTACGTGCGTGACTACCCGCAGGGCGCGCTGGCCGCCCATGCCCTGGGCTACGTGGGGCCCATCCCCGCCGAGTCGGCCGACCGCTACCTGGATCGCGGCTACCAGGGCAATGAGACCGTGGGGCGCGCCGGCATCGAGGCCGAGTACGAGCAGTACCTGCGGGGCATCGCGGGACGCGAGCAGCTGGAGGTGGATGCCCGCGGCGAGGTGGTGGGGCGTGGCATCCTGTCGCAGTCCCCGCCGCGGCCCGGGCAGACGCTGCGGCTGTCGATCGACCTGAAGACCCAGAAGGCCCTCGAGGCCGCGCTGCGCGCCGAGGTGGTGGGGTCGGGCACGTCCACCGGTGCCGCGGGCGTGGCCATCGACCCCCGGACCGGCGCCGTGCTGGCCCTGGCGTCATATCCCACCTTCCGGCCCGACATATTCCAGTCGGGATCCGCGCGCGAGGTGCGGCGCGTGCTCAACAGCCCAAGCCGCCCCCTGCTCGACCGGGCGATCGCCGGCGAGTACCCGGCCGCGTCCACCTACAAGGTCATCTCGGCCGCGGCGGCCCTGGAGTCGGGCTTCTACACCCCCGGGGAGACCATCAGGTCACCGGGCAACGTCACCCTCTACAAGACCCGCTTCCAGGGGTTCCGCAACATCGACCACGGCGTCATCGCGCTGCCCGAGGCGCTGGAGGTGTCCAGCGACACCTTCTTCTACGAGCTGGCCGACCGCTCGTACCGGCGCCAGGGCTGGCCGTTCCAGGAGTGGTCGCGCAACTTCGGCTTGGGGCGCCCCACGGGGCTCGACCTCAGCGAGGGCGAGAGCCGCGGGCTGGTGCCGGACCTCGCGTACAAGCGGCGCACCTGCGACCGCGCGGTGGACCCCATCAACTGCTCCTGGCGCCCGGGTGACTCGGTGAACATGTCCATCGGGCAGGGCAACGTGCTGGTGACGCCCATCCAGATGGCGGTGGCCTACGCCGCCATCGCCAACGGCGGCCGCGTGGTCACGCCCACCCTGGGCCGCGCCGTGGTGGACGCCGACGGCCGCGTGCTGCGCGACCTGGTGGGCGCGCGCGCGTCGCGCCCCCTGGGCCTGTCGAAGGACAACCTGCAGCTCATCCGCACGGGGCTCGAGCGGGCGGCCAACGCCAACGGCGGCACGGCCACGCCCGTGTTCGGGGCGCTGCCGCGTCAGTTCCGCGTGGCGGGGAAGACCGGCACGGCCGAGAACCCCAGCGGCATCGACCACGCGTGGTGGGTGGGCTACGCGCCGGCCGACGACCCCAGCATCGTGGTGGCCATCATCGTGGAGCGCGGCGGCACGGGCGCCAACACGGCCGCACCGGTGGCGTGCGTCACCATCGGCGCCTACCTCGGCTTCGGCCCCAACCGCTGCGGCACCGGGGCCAAGGCCAACTGATGGCCACCTTCCCGGGGCAGGTGCAGGGCGGGTCCGCGCGCAGCCGTGCGCAGTCGGCCGTGGCCGGGCTGGACTGGTGGCTGCTGGGCGCGGCCCTGCTGGTGACGGGCTTCGGCGTGTACGTGGTGAAGGTGGCCACCGACGGCGACATCGCCTCCGACCCGGGCTACTTCTTCACCCGCCAGGTGGCGTACGCCCTCATCGGCCTGGTGGCCATGTTCTTCGTGCTGCGGCTCGACCTGGAATGGCTGTCGAAGTACGTCTGGACCCTCTACGCGGTCCTCATCGCCTCCGTCGGGATCGTGCTGGTGCTGGGGTCGTCCGCCCGTGGCTCCACCCGGTGGATCGAACTGGGGCCCCTGCGGGTGCAGCCATCCGAGCTGGGCAAGGTGGTCATCGCCTTCGTCATCGCCGTGGTGGTGGTGGAGCGCATCAAGTCGATGGAGCCGGGGCGGCTGTCATTGCTGGTCGCGGGGGTCACGGCCGTGCCCGCCGCCATCGTGTTCCTGCAGCCCGACCTGGGCACGTCCCTGGTGTACGCCACCATCGCGCTGGCGGTCCTGTGGGTGGCCGGCCAGCCCATCACGCACTTCCTGCTGGTGGGGGTGGTCATCGCGGCGCTCGCGGTGTCGGTGCTGTACCTGCTGCCCGCGATCGGCGTGAACGTGCTGCAGCCATACCAGGTGGATCGCCTCACCGCATTCGTCGATTCGGGCAGCGATCGATCCGAGACCGGCTACCAGCTGGAGCAGAGCAAGGTGGCCATCGGATCGGGGGGCGCATTCGGCAAGGGCCCGTCCGGCGCCACGCAGACCATCAACGACTTCCTGCCCGAGCACCACACCGACTTCATCTTCGCCGTGGTGGCCGAGATGTTCGGGTTCATGGGGGCCGGGCTGCTCATCGCCCTCTACTTCGTGATCATCTGGCGGGCCATGGTGATCATGCGACGAGCACCCACCGAGCTGGAGCGGCTCATGGCCGCCGGCATCACCGCGATGATGGCGTTCCAGGTGTTCGTTAACATCGGGATGAACGTGGGGATCATGCCCATCACCGGAATCCCGTTGCCACTCATGTCGTACGGCGGGAGCCACACCCTGACCAACCTGGTCGCCATCGGCGTCCTGCTGCGCATCGGGCGCCGCGGGGCCGAGCAGGGCGCGCGGGTGGCCTGACCATGGGCGCCATCACCACGCTCGCGAAGCGCGCGAACACCTTCGCCAAGGACACGCGCAAGCACCACGAGGAGGCCCTGGACGGCGGCACCATCGCCATCCTCCCGGGCGACCCGGTCATCACCGCCCAGCTGTCCGAGATGCTGGGCATCCCTGCGGGCGACCGCCCGTCGGCCGACCTGCTGGTGATCCCCCTGGGGATGGCCGACGACGCCCGCGCCGCCGCCCTCGAGGCCGCCGCCCGGGCGCGGCAGGACCGGCGCACCCTGGTGGTGGTCATCGCCCCGGCGTCGCGCCGGGGCGCGCGCGAGGCCCAGGTGCTGTCGGAGCCCGACGTCACCATCGGCGACCTGGCCTTCGCCCCCGATGCGTCATCGGATGAATCGCAGCGGGCCATCGCCGACGCCATCGTGCGCGCGCTGGGCGTGCACAAGGTGGCCGCCGCCCGCAGGTACCCGTCGCTGCGCGACGCGGTGCGCCGCGACATCGTGGCCGCGGCCGCCCGGGAGTCCGCCGTGGCCGGGGCACTCAACTGGTTCAGCGGGGCATCGGCTGCGCAGCTGCGCATGGTGGTCCGCACGGGGTCGGCCGAGGGGCATCAACTGGATGCCCGCAGGCTCCCCGAGATCGCCGCTGCCGTGGGCAGCGGACTCGTCATCGCCGGCGTCGCCCGTGGCGCGTCACTCGTCGTCCCCGCTCCGCGGTGGATGGTGCGTGGCGCCGTCGCCTGGGCATCGACCGTCGCACTCGCAGCAGCCACCGATCGCATCGCGCAGCAGATGGGCGAGGGACATCTCCCCGCCGATCCGCGCGGCGCCGTCCGGTCGCTGCTCCATCGCGTCCGCAAGGGGCGCAAGGAGAAGAACTGATCAAGCAGATCCTGGTTTCCGTGGATCGCGCCGAGACCCGCGTGGCCATCATCGAGGATGGCCGCGTGGCGGAGGTGCAGATCGAACGGCGCGGCAAGGGCTCCGTGGTGGGCCACATCTGGAAGGGCCGGGTGGAGTCCGTGCTGGCAGGGATGGAGGCCTCGTTCATCGAGGTGGGCATCGGCAAGAACGGCTTCCTGCACGTGGACGACGTGGTGGCCGTGGGCGTGCCCAAGCGCAAGCGCCTCATCGCCGACCTGCTCAAGAAGGGCGATGAGGTCATCGTGCAGGCCGTCAAGGACCCCATGGGCACCAAGGGGGCGCGCCTCACCATGCAGCTGTCGCTGGCCGGCCGCTTCCTGGTGTACGTGCCCTTCGGCGACGGCATCGGCATCAGCAAGCGCCTCGACGACGACGAGCGCCACCGGCTGCGCGACATCTGCAAGCGCCTCCCGGCGGATGGCGGGGGAATCATCGTGCGCACGGCCGCGGCCGGCGCATCGGCCACCGAGCTGGCGCGCGACCTGGCATCCCTCACGCTGCTGTGGAAGGCCATCCGCGAGCGATCCGACAAGGTGCAGAGCCCGTCGCTGCTCTACAGCGAGGCCGACTCGTCGCTCAAGGTCATCCGCGACATGCTCAACGAGACCGTGGATGAGGTGCTGGTGGACGATGCCCGCCAGCACGAGCGCATCCAGGGGTTCCTGCGCCGCACGTCGCCCGAGCTGGCCGACCGGGTCAAGCTCTACCAGGGCGACGCGCCGCTGATGGAGGCCCATGGCGTGGAGACGGCCATCCGCAGCACGCTCAGCCGTCGGGTGCCCCTGGCGTCGGGCGGCTCGCTGGTGATCGACGACACGGAGGCCATGACGGTCATCGACGTGAACTCCGGGAAGAACGTGGGGCGCGGCAACACCCAGCTGGAGGCCACCATCACGCGCACCAACCTGGAGGCCGCCGAGGAGGTGGTGCGCCAGCTGCGGCTGCGCGACATCGGCGGCATCATCGTCATCGACTTCATCGACATGGATGACGCCAAGAACCGCCGCGCTGTGACCAAGGCCCTCAACGACGCGCTGGCCGGCGACCGCACCCGCACGTTCGTGGTGGACATCTCGCCGCTGGGCCTGGTGCAGATGACCCGCCAGAACATCAGCGATGGCGCGCGCGAGATCATGACGAAGGCCTGCCCCACGTGCGGCGGCCAGGGCTTCGTGGTCAGCGCCGAGACGCATGCCATCGACGCCGAGCGCCAGATCCGCCTGCTCCTGTCCAAGGGCACGCACGAGTCGCCGGTGGCGGTGGCCGTGCATCCCGAGGTCGCCGAGTACCTGAAGGCCGATGGCAACGCCGCGCTGACCGACATCGAGGAGGACCTCGGCGTGTCCATCGCGCTCGAGGCCGATGGTTCCATGGCGCCCGGCAGCGCACGCATCGCCGGGGCGCAGGCGGGGTCCGGCTCGGGGCGCTCGCGCTCCCGCTCGCGATCGCGCGCCAAGGCAGAGGCAACCGCCGAATAGGGGAGCGCCGCAGCATCTGGCGCGTGCCGGGGGGTTTCGCTACTGTCCCCGATCGCGTCCGGAGCCGGGCGCGCCGTCGTACGTGGAGAGAAACGTGGCCGATTACGCCGTCATCGCCCTTGGGGGCAAGCAGTACAGGGTTCGCGAGGGCGAGACCATCGTCGTCGACCGCGTGGCCGCCGAGCCGGGCGACAGCATCTCGCCGAAGGTGCTCGCCGTGGGCGGCGCCGACGGCATCAGCGACGGCGGCAGCGTGACCGCCGAGGTCGAGGAGCACGTGCTGGGCCCCAAGATCACGGTGTTCACCTACCGCGCGAAGAAGGACAGCAAGCGCAAGATGGGCCACCGCTCGCGCCTGTCGCGCGTGCGCATCACGGGAATCGGGGGCTAGGCATGGCGCATAAGAAGGGTGGCGGGTCCAGCCGCAACGGCCGTGACTCCAACTCCAAGCGACTCGGCGTGAAGGTGTTCGCGGGGCAGGTGGTGCCGGCGGGCTCCATCATCGTGCGCCAGCGCGGGACGGTCTTCAAGCCGGGCAACGGCGCCGGCCTGGGCCGTGATCACACCATCTTCGCCACCGTCACCGGACGGGTGGAGTTCACCGACGGCCGCCAGGGCCGCCGCGTGACCGTCCACCCCGTGGAGGCCCCGGCGGCCTGAGCCGGGTCGGGGCCTCGCGCCCCGCGCCGTGTCCTTCACCGACCGGGCCAAGATCCACGTCCAGGGCGGACGGGGTGGCCAGGGCTGCCTCTCGTTCCGCCGCGAGGCGCACACGCCGAAGGGTGGCCCCGATGGGGGCAACGGCGGGCGCGGCGGCGACGTGCTGCTCGTGGCCGACGACCAGTTGACGGACCTCACCCCCTTCCGCACCCGGGTGCACCACAAGGCCCAGGTGGGCGGGGCAGGGGAGGGGCGCAACCGCCACGGCCGCAACGGCGAGGCGCTGCAGGTGCACGTGCCGCCGGGCACGCGCGTGCTGCGCGATGGCCACGAGGTGGCCATGCTCATGCACCCGGGCGATTCCGTGCCCGTGGCCCGCGGTGGCGCGGGCGGCGTGGGCAACCGCGCCTTCCGGTCATCCACGCACCGCACCCCGCGGGAGACCATCCCGGGCGAGGACGGCGAGGAGGCGTGGATCGTCCTCGAGATGCGGTTGCCGGTGGACGTGGCCATCATCGGGCTGCCCAACGCGGGCAAGACCGCGCTGCTGAATGCCCTCACGGGTGCCGGGGCCACCGTGGCGCCGTACCCGCACACCACTGACGAGCCCGCGCTGGGCCCCCTCGAGGACGACTTCGGCGTGATCCACCTGGTGGCCGACCTGCCGGGGGTGGCCGCCGACGGCACCGAGCGCCGCGGGGCTGCGCTGGGCCAGCTGGAGCGCGCCTCGGTGGTGCTGCACTGCCTCGACGCATCCGACCCCGAGGATCCCGCAGCACGGCTGGCCCGGGTGCGCGAGTGCGTGGCGCGCCATATGCCGCAGGGCGCGCGCGAGGTGGTGGTGGCCACCAAGTGCGACCTGGCGCCGGCACCGGCGCAGGCCGACGTCGCCACCTCCGCCGAGGACGGGGAGGGGATCGCGGCCCTCCGCGCCGAACTCATCCAGTGGCTGTCATGAGCGACGTCATCGTCATCAAGATCGGGTCGTCCACGCTTGTGGATGGCGACGGGGCGCTGCGGGCGGACGTGCTGTCGCGCCGCGTGGCCGAGATCGCCGCCCTGCGCGCGGCCGGCATGCACCCCGTGCTGGTGTCCAGCGGGGCCATCGCGTGCGGCATCGGCACCATGGGCCTGCCGGCGCGCCCGGATGCCCTGCCCGACCTGCAGGCGGCGTCCGCGGTGGGGCAGGGGGTGCTGTTCGCCCGCTACATCGCCGAGTTCGGTCGCCACGGCGTGGTGCCGGGGCAGGTGCTGCTCACCTCGGCCGACCTGGAGCACCGTGCCTCGTACCTGAACGCGCGCAACACGCTGGAGCGGCTCCTCGCCCTGGGCGCGGTGCCGGTGATCAACGAGAACGACACCACCGCCACCGACGAGCTCACGTTCGGCGACAACGACGTGCTGGCGGCGCAGGTGGCTATCCTGCTGCGGGCGCGGCTCCTCATGCTGCTCACGGACCGTGACGGGCTGTACGGCCCGGGACCCAGTGGCCCGGTGCGCATCGAGCAGGTGCCGGCCGGCACCGCGCCCGACGACATCGCGCTGGCCAGCCTGCCGGGGTCGGGCCGCGGACGTGGCGGCGCCACGAGCAAGCTGGCGTCGGCTGCCATGGCCACCGGCAGCGGCGTGGCGTGCATCATCGCCAGCGGCGAGGCCGAGGGGGTCATCCCCGCCGCCGCCGCGGGGGAGTCGGTGGGCACCCGGTTCGCGCCGTCCGGCAGGTCGGAGGGCGCCTTCAAGATGTGGCTGCGCCATGCCAAGCCGGCCCAGGGGCGCGTGGTGGTGGATGCCGGCGCGGTGCGCGCGCTCATCGACAAGCGCACGTCCCTGCTGCCCGTGGGCGTGGTGTCGTGCGACGGGGCGTTTCCGGCGGGCGAGGCCGTGCTGGTGGTGGGGCCCGATGGCCGCGAGGTGGGCAAGGGCATCAGCGACCTCTCGTCGGACGAGATCCGCGCGGTGCGGGGCATGCGCTCCGAGGAGGCCCTGGTGCTGCTGGCGGGCGGGTCGGCCGAGGTGATCCACCGTGATCGCTTCGCACCCGCGGTGCGATAGCGTGACCGGCTGATGGCCACCACCCGCGCATCCCTGGACGAGCGCCTGGACCAGGCCCGCGCCGCCGGCCGGGTGCTGGCGCGCATGTCGCCGGGCGAGAAGTCCGAGGCCCTCGAGGCCGTGGCGCGGGCCGTGCTGGGGCGCTCGGCCGAGATCCTGGCCATGAACGCCGAGGACATCGCGGCCGCCCGCCAGGCGGGCGCGCCCACGGCCACCGTGGACCGCCTGTTCCTCGACGAGGCCCGCCTGGAGGCCATGGCCGACGGAATCCGCGCCGTGGCCGCGCTGCCCGACCCGGTGGGAGTGGTCACCGGGGGCTGGCGGGTGCCCAACGGACTGGAGATCGTGGAGACGCGCGTGCCCCTGGGCGTGATCGGCGTCATCTACGAGGGGCGCCCCAACGTCACCACCGATGCCACCGCCCTGGCCCTGAAGAGCGGCAACGCCATCGTGCTGCGCGGAAGCCGCGTGGCCGAGAGGTCCAACGCCGTGCTGGGCGACGTGGTGGCGTCGGCCCTGGCGGCGCAGGGACTGCCCGACGGCGCCGTCACCATGCTGGGCACCGACCGCGACGAGATGCTCTCGCTCATCCAGGCGGAGGGGAAGGTGGACCTGGTCATCCCGCGCGGGGGAGAGGAGCTCAAGGCATATCTCCAGCAGAACGCCCGCGTGCCGGTCATCTACGCGGCGTCAGGCAATTGCCACGTGTACGTGGATTCGGACGCCGACCTGGACGATGCACTGGCCATCGCCGTCAACGCCAAGGTGCAGCGCCCGGGCGTGTGCAACGCGTGCGAGACGCTGCTGGTGCACCGTGACGTGGCGGCGGAGTTCCTGCCCCGCGTGGCCGACGCGCTGCTGGCCGAGGGCGTGGAGCTGCGCGTGTCGCACGAGGCCCGCCAGCTGCTCGCGGCGCTGGACGGCGACGTGGTGGACGCCACCGATGCCGACTTCGCCACGGAGTTCCTGGACCTCATCATCTCGGTGGGCATCGTGGGGTCGGTGGACGAGGCGGTGGACCACGTGAACCGGTTCGGCTCGGGGCACAGCGAGTCCATCGTCACGCGCTCGCTGGAGTCCGCGCGCGCGTTCCAGCAGGGGGTGGACTCGGCAGTGGTGTATGTGAACGCCTCCACCCGCTTCACCGACGGCGGCGAGTTCGGCATGGGGGCCGAGATCGGCATCTCCACCCAGAAGCTGCACGCCCGCGGACCCATCGGCCTCGCCGACCTCACCACGGTGAAGTACCTGGTCACCGGGTCCGGCCACACCCGCTGACGCATGCGCATCGGGGTGCTGGGCGGCAGCTTCGACCCGCCGCACGAGGGGCACCTGGCGCTGGCCCGCGCGGCCGCTGCCCAACTGGGACTGGATCGCGTGCTGCTGGTGCCGGCGTGGGCCCCGCCGCACAAGCCCGGGGGGCCCACCATCCCGGCTGAGCGGCGCCTCGCCATGGCGCGCGCGGCGGTGGAGGGCGACCCGCTCCTCCACGTGAGCACCATCGAGATCGATCGCGCCGGCACCTCGTACACCGCCGAGACGCTGGAGCAGCTCGCCGCGGACAACCCCGGCGCGGAGCTGTGGTTCATCATGGGGGCGGACCAGCTGGAGGGCTTCGCCGGGTGGAGCCGACCGGAGCGCATCGTGGAGCTCGCCCGCCTGGCAGTGGCCTGGCGGCCGGGCGCGGGCGACCCGGCCATGGAGCAGCTGTCGGGTCCCGTGGCCGCGGGGCGCATCGACGTGGTGGACATGCCCGAGGTATCCATATCGTCCACCGAGGTACGCGACAGGCTGGCCCGTGGCGACGACGTGTCGGGCATGGTGCCGGCCGCGGTGGCCGCCCTCCTCGCGCATGCCACGTCGTCTTGATGGCTTCCGGGCCCCCGAGTAGCCTCACCCCATCGTCCTGACCGACCAGGGAGACATCGCGGACACCAGGGAACTCGCGCTCGCAGCAGCGGCCATCGCCTACGACAAGAAGGCGGAGGACATCCTGCTGCTCGACATGCGCGGACTGGTGGACTACACCGACTTCCTGGTCATATGCACCGGTCGCACGCCGCGGCAGACCAAGTCGATCGCCGACGAGCTGCGCATCCGGCTGAAGAAGGACCTGGGGGTCGCCCCGCGACGGGTGGAGGGTGACAAGGAGGGCGACTGGATCCTGCTGGACGCCCTCGACGTGGTCGTGCACGTGTTCACGCCCGAGGCGCGCGAGTTCTACCGGCTCGACCGCCTGTGGCGCGAGGCACCGCAGGAGCAGTTCGCGCCCTCCGCCGCCTAGCGGCGCGCGTGTCTATACTGGGCGCCGCACCCGGGGGATTAGCTCAGCTGGGAGAGCGCTACGCTGGCAGCGTAGAGGTCACCGGTTCGATCCCGGTATCCTCCACTCGCGAAGGCCCCGCACAGCGGGGCCTTTTCATTTGGCCCGGACGAAGTCCGCGAGGCGGGGGAACACCTGCCGGGCCTCGGGGAACAGCGTGCGGGCCATGGCGAAGTCATGCACGGCGTCGTCCACCTCGATCAGCTCGCATGGCGTCCCTGCGGACGCGCAGGCGTGGGCCCAGTCGCGGATCTCCCACAGCATCAGCTCCGCGCCGCCCACGGTGATGATCATCGGCGGCAGCCCCGCGGGATCCCCGAATGCGGGGGAGATGCCGGGGTCGCGCGGATCGGCATCGCCCACGTAGGAACGGGCGTAGCGGGCGAGGGCATCGGTGCCCAGCATCACGTCGCGGTCCTCATGTGACCGCAGCCCGGGATGGGACATGGTCACGTCCAGCCACGGGGAGCTCAGCACCATCCGGCGGGGCATGGGCCGCCCGGAGTCGCGCAGCCGGAAGGCCGTGGCCAGCGCCAGCCCGCCCCCCGAGCTGTCGCCCGCCAGCACCCAGTCGCCGTGCATCCGGGCGCACGCCGCCAGCGACTGGTCCAGGGCCACCGGGTAGGCCGCCGCGGGCGCCCGTGCGTAGCGCACCATCAGCCCCGCCATGCCGGTGGCATCGCACATCGCGCACAGCCACTCCCAGTGCCCGGGCCCGGGCCCGAACACGTAGCCGCCCCCGTGCAGGAACAGGATGGTGCCCCGATCGCGCCGTGCGGGGGCGATCCAGGTGCACCGGGCGTCGGCGATGTCCTCGTCGGCCACATCACGCCCGGCGGCGAGCGCGGCGGGGATCTCGCGGGCATCGAACACCCGAAGGTCGTCCACCGGGGCGGGTGCCCCGCGGTACCTGCGCCGCATGGCCGGCAGCAGCCATGGCGCCATCTGCATCTGGATGCTCGTCGGGAACCCCCCCTGTGGATGGCCCGGAATTGAAAAACTACTGTTAGTCCCGGTTCGGTCGATTCGTCGATCGTGGATAGTCCCTTGGAATCGGAGACGGGGAACCCCTTGGCACAGGCACGCACGGTGGAGCAGGAACGGGACTGGTTCCGCGCCGTGCTCGAGGTGCAGTCCGACCTGCAGGCGTCGTACATGCGAAACGGCGCCGACCGTTCGTGGTGGGACGCCGCGCTGCGCAAGGTCATCGCGCTATCGGGGAGCGCATTCGGCTTCCTCGGGCGCATCGAGCACGACGCCGACGGGGCGCCCTACCTGCACTCCCTGGCCATCACCGACATCGCCTGGAACGAATGGTCACGCGGGGTCTTCGACCAGTTCGCCGCTGACGGCCTGGAATTCCGCAACCTGCAGTCGCTCTTCGGGGTGACCGTGCGGGGCGAGGGCGTCGTGGTGAGCGACGACCCCGCCACCGACCCGCGGCGCTGCGGGCTGCCCCCGGGGCACCCCCCGCTCACGTCGTACATGGGCATTCCCCTGCACGACGGGTCCACCCTCATCGGCATGATCGGCCTGGCCAACCGCCCCGGGGGGTATGACCAGGCCCTCGCCGATGACCTGGGGCCCGTGCTGTCCATCATCTCGGCCACGATCGCACGCGACATCGCCGAGCGCCGCGCGGCGCAGGCGCAGGCCACGGCGGAGGAGTTGGAGAGCGCTCTCGATGGCGTGAGCCGGCAGGAGCGCGAAAGGCGGATCGTGGATGACGCCGTGCGCCGGGTGCTGGGCAGCGCCTCACTGGACGACGCCCGTGACGCGGCGGTGGCGGCAATCGGGAACCTTGCCGACGGCGCGCACGCCGGCGTGCTGGCGGAGGATCCGGATGCCCCGGACCGCCTGGCCTGCGTGGGCGGTTCGGGCCAGAGCCTGCATCGCGATGACTGCCGTGCCCTGCAGGGTGGTCGGCTGCATGTGAGCCTGCCCGGCCAGCGACTGGGGGTCTGTGCGCATGCCGACCCCATGAACGCGGTCACCATCTGCTGCCCCATCACCACCGAGCGGGCGGAATACGGGCTGCTGGTGGCGTGCCAGCGCGACGTTGATGCCGAGGGGGCATCGGCGCGCGCATCCATGCTGGCGCCCCACGTGGAGCGCCTGTCCGAGGCGCTCGCGCAGGTGGCCCTGCGCGAGGACATCACCGCCCGCGCCCTGCGCGATCCGCTCACGGGCCTTGCCAATCGCACCGCGCTCCTCCAGCACGTGGAGCGCCGCCTCAGCCGCATCGACACGGCAGCGCGGCCGTTCGGGGTGCTGGTGGTCGACCTCGACGACTTCAAGGACGTGAACGACCAACTGGGCCACCAGGTGGGGGACGAGGTGCTGGTGCGGGTGGGTGCCGCGCTCGCATCGCAGGTGCGCGACGGCGACCTGGTGTCGCGCATTGGTGGAGATGAGTTCGTGGTGGTGCTGGGCGTGGGCGACCACGACGCCATGGTCGCCGCCGGCCAGAGGCTCATCGATGCCGTGGCCGACATCGACCCCGCTGGAGGGCCCGGGCTGTCGGCATCGGTCGGTGGCGTGCCCCTCGGCTGGGGCGACGTGGGGTGGGACGAGGCGTACCAGGCGGCGGACGTGCTGCTGTACGACGCCAAGGCGGCCGGCAAGAACCAGGTGATCATCGGCGGCCTGCTGGGGCTGCCCGAGCAGCCCTAGGCGGCCAGGCGGGGCACCTCGGGGTCGTGCTCGGGCGCGTGCCGGGTCATCAGCAGGCCGCAGATCACAG
>VFQT010000513.1_pt1 | contig 55742 bp, 53 predicted proteins | sample 3512381 | NCBI WGS metagenome assembly VFQT01 (sample SAMN10412376, study PRJNA504923) | tailings metagenome | isolation source: Relicate 2 Philex TSF3 active mining site | place: Philippines: Tuba, Benguet | collected 2017-08-29
TGCCTTGGCATTCGCCCGGCGCGAAGGAAAGGCCTGTGACTGACGCGAGGCCTAGGTGCTCCGATATCGGCAATACCACGAATCCGCCATGGCAGAGGACGTCGAGACAAAGCTCGCCACTGGAGCGCGACGGCGCATGATCTTGAAAATCCGAGGACGAAACAGCTTCCATCGTCGAGGAAGCCACGACATCCGTCTCTATCGAACTTGCGGCGGTGTCGTGCTCATGCGCGCCCGTGGCATGGCAGGCATGGGTAACGGAGCCGATCATGGTCGTCAGCGCGAACGCGACCACTGCCATCATCGACAGGAGACGCCGCACGAACGATTTCCGATCTCTATTGCGCATCCAGACTCTACCCAGTTGCCAACAGCATGATATGTGGGCGAGTTCTCGCAGCACGGCAAGCACTCATTTCCCCTAGACAATACCTCTCCATGTGGCCTGAGAAAGACCGACAGGCTCCCGAGCTCCCGCAGCCGCCCCGGACCGCAATTCAAAGCCATACGGGATCTGGAGCGGTTTGGGAGCACCAAGTTTCCGGGTCCCCACGCTTGTCGCAGTCCCCTCAGTATCACCCAAATAATATGAATATCATACTCTTGAAACTAGTCATCTAGCCTAATGTCGCGCTGAACCAGCGCGTGTGACATCTGTTCCCGAACCTGGGGTGACATCGAGTCGCTATTTTACCGAGCTCAAGACCACAGGTGTGCCATGGCATCGGATTAGGACCACGCCGCTCGCGTAGCTTCTAATTGCACCAGCCGCTGCGCCGAAGAACGGTCAAGGGTCCTCGTAGCAGGCTGCCGATGTTCTCCAGCAGAAGCGCGTGGCTCGGCATCGCGCAAGGAGCACGAGCGCCGCAGCGCTCGTGCATGAGCTTGCTACCGCACGCTCTTTTTCCATCACGACGACCGGGCATCGAGACGGCATGCGAAGCCGCTGGAGACCTAAAGCAGCGGAACCGGGGTATGCCGCATCACCAGATCTTCGGAGTCCCCCCGCTGGGCCGAAGCGGGCTCTGCGTAGAAAAATTGACGCGACTGTGCGTGTGAGATGGCCGCGTGCGCCGCGGCTGCGAGTTCGTGTCGGGACAGGCCCGACGTCACAATGGGCTCCAGCCAGTGAATTTCGGCGATGCAGTCCCGGCAGTCGGCTAGTTTCCGGAACGATTCCAGCAGTGACATGTCATCGACAAAGGCGGCCGCTTCGACCGTGGTCCCATCCATCCGTCGATACTTGATGCTCACGGGCTGAATTCGAGCACCCGGCCGTGTTGCAGCGGCAAACAGCGGCGCATGAAACGGGGCAACCGCGTCGCCGAGCGTCGTCGTGGCTTCAGGAAAGAAGGCCACCGGCGTTCCCTTGGACGTCAACGCATCGATCGCCTTGATGCACAATGGTAGGGAACGACGCTGTTCACGATCGATGAAGAGCGTGCCGATCCGCTCGGCCAGCCAACCGATGGCCGGCCAGCGGCGCACACCGTTTTTAGCAACGAAGACCGCGGGAAGACGCGCCAGAATGACATAGATGTCCAGCCACGAGATATGGTTGGACACCACGATCGGCGCAACCGACCAATCGCCCGATATCGTTCCGTGGGAAACAATGCGAAACCCGAAGATGCCTACGGCCCGCTCTGCCCACTTGGCGAGTTCGACGCCTCGACGTCGAGCGGACCAACGCGGCCAAAACACACTGATCTTCACAACCGCTACGCCGATATGCACGGCGGCGGCAGCAAAACGTGTCCAACGCATGATCATCGATTTGATCATGCCGGCACCTTGCTGCCCTCAGACAGGAAGCGCCGCGCGTATCGGGCATCGGCCTGCGCAATACCCAGATAGATCAAAAGATCGGCAGTGTTGAAGTCCGGATCCCAGCAGGGCTCGCCGCAGATCACCGCTCCGCTCCGGATGTAGCCTTTTATGAGCGGAGGAACCGCGATGTCGGCCTGCGCGCCACTGCAATCAGGCCGTAGCGGGCGTTTCGGCGTAACCCGCATCCCAGGATCCGAGGCATGTCTGGAAAACAGTTGATGCGCGAGCGCAGTCCCTGCGCGGTCATTCCCAGTGAGCGAGATACTGGCACAGCCGATCAATGCCGAATGCCGGGATTTCAAAAGGTAAGCTGCGACCCCCGACCACAGTAGGCTGATCACGACGCCCGAACGGTATGCTGGGTGAACGCACGAACGACCGATTTCGAGCAACCGCTCTCCCCGCCCCTTGAGGTGACTGAGATCGAACTCGCCTTCCGAATAGTAACGCCCGATACGGTCCGCCGCGTCCGCCGTAAGCAAGCGGTATGTGCCGATCACTTCGTTCTCGACCAGATCTCGGACGATGAGATGCTCGCACTGCTCGTCGAAAGCATCGATGTCGAAGCCGGCGACAGGTGAGGCCAATTGCGCTCCTTGCTCCTCGGCGAACACGCGCCACCGCAGGCGCTGCGCCGCCAGAATGTCGGCCTTGGATTCCGCGAGCCGAACGGAAAATCGCGTTCGTGGCCCGGCATTCGAGGGAATTGCATCTATTCGCATGTCGTCTCGCCCCTGATGCATTCACGGGCGGACCTAATTCGAGTCCGTTACGCTATCGCGACATTGGCGATACAGTTCGATGACAGTGCCTCTGAGAGCACGCGACAAAGCCTGCAATGAAGCTGACACATGAAAGTGCAAGGAGATTTGTCCGAGCGGGCCACGGCAACCCTGTGGGGGCTGCGCTCGAGACCCGAAAGAAAGGCAGCCCGACATGGCGGTGGAGATCGAGCGTAAATTCCTCGTGACGAGCGATGAATGGCGAAGCCGGACTGTTTGTTCGCGGCGTGTCCGGCAAGGGTACTTGAGCAACGGCACGATTACGTCAGTGCGAATACGGACCATCGCGCCTCAGGATGCGTTTCTGACGGTGAAGTCTGCTGATTCCGGTCTCTCCCGCTCGGAATTCGAATATCCGGTGCCCTTCGACGATGCCGAGGCCATGCTGCAATTATGTGTGGGAGCCCTGATCGAGAAGACACGACATTTCGTGCGACAGGGCTGCCACACCTGGGAAATTGACGTGTTCGAGGGCGCGAACGCGGGGCTCGTCGTCGCCGAGGTAGAGCTACCTCATCTGGATGCAACGATCGAGTACCCCAGTTGGCTCGGCGAAGAGGTCACCTGCGATCGGCGCTATTCCAACGCATCACTCTCGCTCCTTCCTTACTGCCGCTGGCGCACTGCGTGACGCGAACCGCCCGATTGCCCAAGCACCGCAATCCCCTTGTCATATGAATCGGGCATCCTTCGCGGATGCGCTGAAGTCCGCGAAGGAACGCAGGAAATGCTTTTAGCCTCGCTACTGCTGAGCTTTTGCGTTCTGGCAACGATGCTGCATTGCGGCTCGACGCTGTTGGCGGTCGCCCATATCGCTCGCAAACGAAGACGCGCCGGGCAATATGCCGGTCCAACGACTTCCGTTTCCATAATCCGAACCGTGTGCGGTCTCGATGACGTCGAGCGGCGTACGCTCGCGTCGAGCTTCCATCTCCACGGTCCTCGACATGAGCTCATCTTCTGCGCTGCCAATAGACACGACCCGGCCTTGCCGTATCTGGAGCAACTCATCGCGCGGCATCCGGATGTGGACGCCCGCATCTGTATAGGATCAGGCGCGGAAAGTGCAAATCCGAAGCTCGACAATATGCGCACGGGGTGGGCGGCCGCCCGTGGCGACTGGATTATTTTTTCCGACAGCAATCTGGAATTACCGTCAGACTACATCGGACGTTTGTTCGAGGAATGGAGCGAGGGCACGGGCCTTGTCTGCGCTCCGCCGATCGGAGCGGATCCAACGACGTTCTGGGCCGAAATCGAATGCGCATTTCTGAATACTTATCAGGCGCGCTGGCAAATTGCTGCCGACGCCGTCGGCTACGGCTTTGCGCAGGGCAAGACCATGCTCTGGCGCCGCGACGATCTCGAGCGCTGGGGTGGGCCGGCGGCGCTGTCGCGGGAGTTGGCCGAGGATGCGGCGGCAACGAAAATCGTGCGTGAGGGCGGGAAGCGGGTGAGGCTCGTTGCGACGCCATTCGCACAGCCGCTCGGAAACCGAACGTTCTCCGAAGTGTGGAAGCGACAGACACGCTGGGCGGCATTGCGGCGATTGTCATTCCCGTCATACTTCGCCGCAGAAGTTTTCACCGGCATGCATCTTCCCATGGCAGCTTGCGCCGCATTCTGCCTGCTGACCGGCACATCCATGTTGGGGCCTTTGTCGTGCCTTGTGGGTCTTTGGCTCGGGAGTGAGGTTTTGATGGCAGCGGTCGCGGGTTGGCATCTCAATAGTAGGTCGGTTGCAGCGTGGTTGCTACGAGACGCGCTCATCCCGTTGGTTTGGCTGAAGGCATGGCTCGATCCCCGCTACGAATGGCGGGGAACCCGTGTGGGCCCCCGAAGCCGATACTCTGATCAAAACGTTGCGCGCGCCATTCAGCCTCGAGGATGACGACAGCCCTCCACAATTGCGGCCCAATGCGCATTCGGCATGGCGCAGTGGCGTCAGTCAGATCTAATTCCATGCATAAGCGACCGAAAATCGTAATCGTTGAGGACGACGAGCTGCTTGCGCTGGTCCTCGCCTACAATCTCGTGAATGCCGGCTATGCGGTCGATAGCGTCGACTGCGGATCGAAGGCGCTCGCCACGATCGACCAGGCGCGCCCCGACGCGGTTCTACTGGATTGGGAACTGCCCGAACTGTCCGGCATCGAGGTGTTGCGGCGGCTCCGGCGCTCGGAGGCACTGCAAAATCTGCCCGTCATCATGCTCACGGCCCGCAGCAGCACCGACGATTGTGCCCGCGCACTCGCGGTGGGCGCTAATCGCTTCATGGCCAAGCCATTTGGCATCCGCATGTTAATCCAGGAGTTGGCGGATCTGCTGTCGCCCGGGATCAAATGACGAGGCTGCATCTGCGTCCTGCGCGCCTGTCGTTGTTCTCGCGTCCCCAGTGGAGTGGCTGTACGCCGTCACATGCCTGAAAAACGAATCCGGTAAACGGCGGGCATGCAGGATTTGCCACCATCTCTCGAAGTTCGGATCTCCGACGCGGGGCGTTATCGCGCCGTTTTCCTTTCCGATGTGCATCTGGGCACGCGAACGTCGCAAGCGGACGCTCTGCTCGATTTCCTCCGATCCGTGGATGCCGATGTCATCTATCTCGTGGGCGATATCGTGGATTTCTGGCGCGTCAGGCGCGGGCCGTATTGGCCGCAGTCGCACAACGACGTCATACAGAAATTGTTGAGGAAGGTTCGCAAGGGCTCCCGTATTGTCTTCGTGCCGGGAAATCACGATGAAGGATTGCGTGATTTCTGCGGCATGCATTTCGGTGGCGTCGACGTGATGCAGAACGCGATCCATGTCACGGCGCAGGGCAAACGATATGTCGTCATGCACGGCGATGAGTTCGATGTTGTCGTCCGCTCGGCGAAGTGGCTCGCGCTGCTCGGCGATATCGGTTACGAGACGGCGCTTTGGCTCAATAATCCTCTGAATTGGGCGAGACGGTATTTGGGTCTCGGCTACTGGTCGCTGTCGGCATATCTGAAATCACGCGTGAAACAGGCCGTCAGTTTCATCGGTGCCTATGAAGAGGCAGTGGCCGAAGAGGCGCGCCGGCACACCGCCGATGGAATCATCTGCGGGCACATTCATAGTGCGGCCGACAAAACGATTGGCGAGGTGCATTACCTCAATTGCGGCGATTGGGTCGAAAGCTGCACTGCCATCGTGGAGGATGCCCGGGGGACGTTGCGCCTTATCCACTGGCCAGTCCGCACAGGCACGACGATCGCCTCGTCGGCGTCGCAGCAGATGGGCGCCACTCCTTACAAACACCTAGCGGAGCTGACCGAATGACCCCCGTCATGGCTGCAAAGTCAAGGAATAGCGCTGTGCTGCTCGGACAAGCCGTTCACCGCAACAGGATGCTGAGCGTCGACGGGTTGCTGGAGCGCTTGTTCACGCTTTCCTTCCGCGAGCTCGTATACCCTTTGATTTGGGAAGATCCCGACGTCGACCTCGCGGCCATGGAAATCGGGCCGGACTCGCGGATTATCACGATCGCCTCGGGCGGCTGCAATGTACTGACCTATCTTTGCGCAAATCCCGCCGAGATTATCGCGGTAGATCTCAACCGCGCGCATGTGGCGCTGAACAAGCTCAAGATCGCGGCTCTTCGGACGCTATCCTCGCACGAGGACTTCTACCAGATGTTCGGCGCGGCTTCGGGGTCGCGGTGCGTCGAGACGTACTGGCGTCAACTGAGCCCGGCGCTCGACGACGAGACGCGCGGCTATTGGGAAGCCAGAGACAAGTTCGGCCGGCTCCACATCGATCGGTTCCGTCGTGGGCTCTACCGGCAAGGCTTGCTCGGTCGCTTCATCGGGCTCGCCCATGCCGTCGCACGTCTTCACGGCAAGACGCCCCGACGCATGATGCAAGCTCGCACGCGCTCCGAGCAGGCAGATATCTTCGATGCCGAATTGGCTCCCCTTTTTGACAAACGAATGGTGCGCTGGACGCTCGGTCACCGGGCGGCGCTTTACGGCCTGGGCATACCACCGGCCCAGTATGATGCGCTCATCGGCGACGCGGACCACATGGCCGACGTGGTCCGTGCGCGCTTGCGAAAGCTCGCCTGCAACTTCGACATCCAGGACAACTACTTCGCCTGGGCTGCCTTCAATCGCGGCTTCCCGTCCGACGGCGCGGGGCCGCACCCGGATTACCTGGAGGCGAAGAACTTCGAGGTGTTGAGGACCCGCGTGGGCCGCGTGTCCGTATCGCTCGTGTCGTTTACCGAGAAGCTCGCGCAGCGGCCGAGTTCGTCACTCGATCGCTACGTGCTCCTCGACGCTCAAGACTGGATGAGTGACGCCGACCTTGCCCGGCTCTGGACGCAGATCACGCGGACGGCGCGGCCGGGGGCTCGCGTGATATTCCGTACGGCTGGCGAGCAGACGATACTACCGGGACGGATCCCGGATGAGTTGCTGGCGCGCTGGAATTATGCCGAGTCCCGATCTGCTGAACTTACCGCGCAAGATCGGTCCGCCATTTATGGTGGGTTTCATCTATACACGCTGCGACAAACCGGGTGACACCTCATGGATAGCGCGCTGCAGGCGCAACTCGACCGTAACTACCGATATCAGCGGTACGTCTATGATTTGACACGTGAGTATTACCTGCTGGGTCGAGATCGACTGATCGACGAACTGCAACTACGAGACGGGGCGGCTCTTCTCGAGATGGGATGTGGGACGGCCCGAAATCTGCTGCATGTCGCAGAGAAATATCCTGGTGCGTCATGCTTCGGCGTAGACCTTTCGGCGGCGATGCTCGAAACGGCTCGCGCAAACGTTGCTCGCAAACGACGGGACGGGCTCATCAAGCTGGCGCATGGGGATGCGACCAGCTTCGATCCGCAGCAGGAATTCGGTCGCGCCACCTTCGATCGCGTCATCTTTTCCTACGCGCTCTCGATGATCCCCAGATGGGACGACGCGCTGCGCCATGCAACAAGCCTCGTGGCGCCCGCTGGGCGGCTGCACATCGTCGATTTCGGTGATGGGGCTGGTTTACCTGCGACAGCAAATAAAGTTTTACGAAATTGGCTTCGGCAGTTCCATGTGACGCCCCGCAACGCTCTACCGGAGGTGATGGCCGAGTTGGCCCGAACGCTCGGCGCGAAGCTCACCGTCGAGACGCCATTTCGCAGTTATTGCGTGCTCGCGACGTTGTCGCTACCCGGTGCGGCTCGGTGATCGACGGTCGCAAGACCGGGCAAGAATAAGAAGCGACCCTATTTATCCTGTTGTTGGGTGCACACACTGTACTTCCTGACGAAAGCGGCCGCATCGAGATTGCGAAAATCATCGAGCGCCCGATGCAGCCGATCATGGTCCCAATCCCACCAAGCGAGAGCTTCCAGACCATAAGCCGTCGCCAGATCGAAGCGAGCCCTGACCGGCCGCGCCGGCACACCGGCTACGATCGTATATGGCGGGACGTCCTTAGTGACCACGGCGCCAGCGGCAATAACCGCACCATTTCCGATCGTCCGGCCTGGTAAAATGACTGCACCATGCCCGATCCAGACATCGTGGCCGATGACGACGGGTTGGCTCCGCCGCCACTCGAAAAAAGTCGTCTCGTCCCTCTCATCGTCGAAGTACGCGCTGGCGCGATATGTGAAGTGACTCTGCGATGCGCGCCACATCGGATGATTACCGGGGTTTATCCGCACCATAGCGGCAATCGAACAAAATTTGCCGACGGTGGTATAAATGATCTCCCCGTCATTCACCACGTAGCTATAGTCCCCCATCCGTGTTTCGGCGATGGACGTGCGCGGACCCACTTCCGTATATCTCCCCAGATCGCAGTCGCGTACGCTTGCGGTCGGGTGGATCAGTGGCGTGATGCCCAGTTTCTTCATGCAAAGGCTCATTCAAATTTGGCGGATCAGACGAGCAGACGGCGAAGTTGTGCGCTGAGCATGTCGATCAGCATGACCGTCGCGACGACGATGATGATGACAGCTGCCGTCTCCGAGTATTGGAAGGATCGGATATTCTCATAGAGCGGCTGTCCGATGCCGCCGGCGCCGACGAGGCCGAGCACCGTGGCCGAGCGCACATTGGTCTCGAAGCGATAGAGCGTAAAAGAACTCCAGAGGGGGAGCACCTGCGGAATGATGCCGAAGACGACCTCCTGCAGACGGCTCGCACCTGTCGCCCGAATGCCTTCGACTGGTCGCGGATCTATCGCCTCCACGGCTTCGGAAAAGAGCTTCGAAATGATGCCGATATTATGGACGGCGAGTGCCAGCACGCCTGCGAGCGGACCGAGACCTACGGCGACCACGAAAAGCAGCGCGAACACGATTTCATTGATGGCACGTGCGGCGTCCATCAACCGGCGTACGGGCTGGACGATCCACTGCGGCGCGACGTTGGACGCGCTCAGGATGGCGAACGGGACGCCGAGCACGACGGACAGGGCCGTGCCCCAGATCGCGATCTGGACAGTCTCGACCATGGAAAATGCATAGAGTTGCCAATCCTGGAAGTTCGGCTTCGCGAAACCGGCGGCGAATTCCGCCATATTTCGCCAATCCGTGATCAACAGCACCGATTTGTGCATCTCGACAGGGGACCAGCTCCACACAAGGAGGGCAACGACAATTAGGGCCGCAACCCATCCGCGGGCTTGGCTCCAGAACGTCGGGCGCGGGACAGCGATGTCGGTCCAGGCATCACTTCTCAGCATTGTTACGTTTTGTGAGTTCATGGGAAAGGTTCCGTCGATGTGCGATGCAGGCCCGCGATGGGCCTGCATCCGGAAGAGCTCGGAACGCCGGAGGTCTTCCTCTCAGTTCTTGAGGGCAGAGATCTGCTTCCCGAGTTCCGCGAACTGCTTCTCCAGCGGCTCGATGGCCTTCTTCTTGTCCGCATCCGACAGTTTCTCGTCGCTCTTGATCTTGGCGATCTTCTTGTTCACCTCCATCTGGCGGATGGGCAGCAGCTGATTGTTGTCGGACTTGCGGAACGGCGCCCAGCCCAACTGGGAGAGCACACGCTTTTCATCGTCCGTCTTTCCGTAGCCGAGGATGAAGTCCGAGATCTTCTTTTTCAAACCAGCGTCGAGATCCGTCCGCCATACGAGCGGGTCGGCTGGAATCAGGGGCGACGTCCAGATCACGCGGATCTGCTTGGCCTTCTCCGGGGAGGTTTTGGCGAGGCGGGCGAGGCTCTCGTTGTTATTGGAAGCGACCTGAACGAGCTTGTTCGCCACCGCCAACGCATTCGACTCGTGGTTCGCATTGCGAACCGTTTTGAAGCACTGCTTGGGATCTATGTTCCGGGCCGAGAAGACGAAGGTCGTCGGCACCAGGAATCCAGACGTCGAGTTCGGGTCGCCGATGCCGAAATCCAACGTCTTGTCGCACTTGAGCACGTCTTCCAGCGACTTGAACGGGCTGTCTGCGTGCACGATGATGTGCGACCAATATCCGGGATTGCCATCCTTATCCACGGTCTGGGCGAAGATCTCGCCGTTTGCGCGGTCCACCGCTTCCATCGCGGACTTATTTCCAAACCATGCAAGCTGAACCTTGTTGAACCGCATGCCCTCGATCACTCCGGCGTAATCGGAGGCGAAGAAGGCCTTTACGTTCAGGCCGCTCTTTTTCGTCATGTCGGCGAGAAATGGCTCCCACACCTTCTTCAAATTGCTGCTCGACTCTGTCGAGATAATTCCGAAGTTGATATCCGCGGCCAGAGCGCTCGTCGCGGTTGCTGCAAGGGCAGCGGCCGCGAGGGCGGCCTTGATGGTCCGTGAGATCATGTCGTAACTCCTGTGAGGAAATCGGGGTTGGGCATAGAGGCCCGTTGCCGCATAACGTCGCTGGCCACCGGGGCGGCGGATCGGAGGCCAGGCAATGGTATCCGTCAGGCCGTCGGCTGTAGAACGAGCGAACGAACCTGACTGCGCGGGCCTGCAGTCGTCGCGTGTACAGCTCCGGAATTCGCAGAACTGTCGCACGGATCCGCCTTCCGCACGGAAGGAGCTAGAATGAGGCTCTCGCTCTCGGCACCGTAGAGATCGGCGAGGAAAGCCGGCGTGAGGGCCTCAGAAGGCCCATCATAAACGATCCGCCCCGCGCGCAGGGCGATCGTGCGCGGACAATAGTGCAGCGCATATTCGACTTGGTGCAAAGAAACGAGCACCGTGATGCCATCTTCCCGATTGAGATCGGCGAGAATGTCCATGACGCGGCGCGCGGAGCTTGGGTCGAGCGAAGCGATAGGCTCGTCCGCAATGAGAATGTCGGCGCCCTGCAAAAGGGTTCGCGCGATGGCGGCGCGCTGCTGCTGACCGCCAGAGAGTTCCGAACCGCGCTTCAAGGCATGCTCCGCAATCCCAACCCGCGCGAGAGCGCGCATCGCTTCGCGCTTTTCTGCGTGCGAGAACCCGCCCAGCGTCCCGCGCCAGCGACTGATCTGCCCGAGCCTCCCGAGACAGACGTTTGTCAGCACCGAAAGCCGCGGCACGAGATTGAATTGCTGAAAGACGATGCTGACCCGCGAGCGGAGGCCGTTCGCCGCCCTGGATATGCGGCCGCTGCTTTGCATCGGCGCGCCCAGAATTGAGATGGACCCGTTGCTAGTGTCGTCGACGGCGACGAGGCCCGCAATCGAGCGGATCAATGTCGACTTGCCCGAGCCCGACGCACCGATCAGGGCAACCATTTCCCCCTTCTCGATGCGTAGAGACACATCTCTCAGGACCGGATTGCCGCGCTTGAAAGACTTGCTGATGCCCTTCAATTCGATTGCAGTCGACATGGTCACCGGCTCCCATTCCAGTCCGAACAAAACGTCGGCTGTCAGCTACCAGCGGCATGTGACGCTATGGCTACATCCAAATGAAGCTTTCGTGACAGGGCGCCGAATTGCGTTCGCATTATTGGGGCCCGTTTCAGCGCCGAATGCGGGCGACTGTCATAAAAGAGTTAAATGACCGCAATAACACTCGCCCCCGTTCGCGAGAGGAACGAGATGCACGTCACGTCAACACGACAATCGCTAGCGGCCCGCCAAGCACTCATGAAGATATGTACTCGAGCTTCCGTCGAAGAGATGCGACGAGCCCTTGAGGAGATGGAGGCGGTTCCCGAAGCCATAGATCTGCGGAAGCCGGAAATCGGAATGGTCATGCTGCGAGGGCGGATCGGGGGCGATGGCGCGCCATTCAATCTCGGTGAGGCAACAGCCACGCGCGCTGTAGTCAAGCTCGGCACTGGGGAAGTCGGTTACGCCTATATTCTCGGGCGCGAGCCCGAGCGCGCCCGGCTCGCAGCTGTGGTCGATGCACTTGGTCAGAGGGACGACCAGCGCGCACGCCTGGAGGCGGCGCTGGTCGCTCCAGTGACCGCGCGTCTCGCGCAAGAGAACGAGCTGGCCAGGCGGCGAACGGCAGCGACACGCGTCAACTTCTTCACGCTTGTTCGGGGAGAGGGGTGATGCGTACGTCCCCTCAGCCGACTGTCGAGCGGGGTTTCCACGATCCTGTGATGGAGTCCCAGGCGGTTTTCAGGCTTTGCCTCGAGGCTTTGTCCCGCCCGTGCCGCCCGATCGATATCGGGAGCGACCTGCCTCCGCTCGGAGCTCTGACTCCTGCCACTTTATCGATCGTTCTGGCGCTGGCCGACTACGAGACGCGGATCTGGCTGGACCCGAAAGCCCGTGCGGGGGGCGAGATCGGCAACCACATCCGGTTCCATACCGGGGCCAGTTTGTGTGAGGACCCAGGAGAGGCCGACTTCGCCGTCGTCGTCGATGCTGTGGCAATGCCGCCTCTTTCAGCCTTCAAGCAGGGAACACTCGACTATCCGGACAACTCGACCACGTTGCTGATGCAGGTTGGGCGGTTTCACGCGAGCGGTCCGACATTCAAGGGACCAGGGATAAACGGCGCGATTGCGTTTTGGGCCGATCCACTCCCGCAGCACTTTCCCGGGCAGATCGCGAGCAACCGACGATCGTTTCCCTGCGGCGTGGACATGATCTTCATCGCTGAATCACAAGTTGCGGGCTTGCCCCGCAGCACCGTGATCCAATCGAACGGGACCATATCATGTACGTTGCCGTAAAAGGGGGCGAGGCCGCGATCGAAGCCGCCCATGAGCTTCTTGCTCATGAGCGACGCGGCAATCCCCAAGTTCCCGAGATTTCGACTGATCAAATCAGGGAGCAGCTCGCGCTCGGGGTCAATCGAGTGATGTGCGAAGGCTCGCTCTACGATCGCGATCTCGCGGCACTCGCATTGAAGCAGGCGCGCGGCGATCTGATCGAAGCTGTCTTTCTACTGCGGGCTTATCGAACCACGTTGCAGCGCTTCGGATTTGCGCAGCCGCTCGAGACCGCCCGAATGGAAATCCGCCGTCGCATATCCGCAACTTTCAAAGAACTACCGGGAGGGCAGGTGCTCGGGCCGACGTTTGATTATACACATCGGCTTTTGGAACCCGACGCCTGCAGCTCTGGGGCGAGCACCGAGCCTCAATTGGCCGATGCAGACGGATCGCGCCTCACTCCACACGTTGCAACATTGCTCGGCCGACAGGGATTGATCGAGGAAAATGCTGTTACCGATGATGAAGCTGTCGTCGGAGACCTGACACGCGATCCGATTACGTTTCCTGCCAATCGTGACATTCGCCTTCAGAGCTTGGCGCGCGGCGACGAAGGCTTTCTTCTAGCGCTCGGCTATTCGACGCAGCGCGGCTATGGGCGCACCCACCCGTTCGCTGGGGAAATCCGAATGGGCGAGGTAGAGGTCTCGTTCATTCCGGAAGAGCTCGGCTTCGAGGTGTCGCTAGGCACGATCGAGGTCACGGAATGCGAGATGGTGAACCAGTTCAAGGGCGGGGGGGAGATGCCTCCGCAGTTCACGCGGGGCTATGGACTGACGTTCGGTCATGCCGAGCGCAAGGCGATGTCCATGGCACTCGTCGACCGCTCGCTTCGGGCGAAAGAGCTTGGCGAAGAGATCGTCGCTCCCGCGCAGGACGAGGAGTTCGTACTCTCCCATGCCGACAACGTGCAGGCGACCGGCTTTGTCGAACACTTGAAGTTACCGCACTACGTCGACTTCCAGGCCGAGCTCGTTCTGTTGCGGCAGTTGCGGAAAGAGTGGCAGGAGCGACGCGCGAGCTGCGGCGAAACCGCTCCAGATCATCGCGAGGCGGCCGAATGACAGATCAGGTCTCCTACAACTTCGCCTATCTCGACGAGCAGACCAAGCGCATGATCCGACGGGCACTCCTGAAGGCTGTGGCAATCCCCGGCTATCAGGTGCCATTCGCGAGTCGTGAGATGCCGATGCCGTATGGATGGGGCACGGGAGGTGTCCAGGTCACGGCCGCCGTGCTGGGTCCGGACGACATGCTCAAGGTCATCGATCAGGGGGCGGACGACACGACGAACGCCATATCGATCCGCAAATTCTTCGAGAAGACCGCCGGTGTCGCCACGACGACGCATACGACGGATGCCACGGTGATCCAGACACGCCATCGCATTCCGGAAACGCCGCTCGTCGAGGGTCAGATCCTCGTCTACCAGGTCCCGATTCCCGAGCCTCTGCGATTTCTCGAACCACGCGAAACGGAAACGCGCCAGATGCACGCGCTCGAAGAGTACGGGCTCATGCATGTGAAGCTCTACGAGGATATCGCCCGACACGGTCATATCGCCACGACATATGCATACCCCGTGAAGGTCGAAAGCCGCTACGTCATGGATCCCTCGCCGACACCGAAATTCGACAACCCGAAAATGCATATGTCCCCGGCACTGCAGCTGTTCGGAGCTGGTCGCGAAAAGCGCATATACGCTGTGCCGCCCTATACCCAGGTGATCAGCTTGGACTTCGAGGATCATCCGTTCGAGCCGACGCGCTTCGAACACGCCTGTGCATTCTGCGGCGCCGAGGATGCGTATCTGGACGAAGTGGTCACGAACGATACCGGGGGGCGGATGTTCGTGTGCTCGGATACCGATCATTGCGAGGGCCGCCAGAAGGCCCGCACTGCAGTGGACGAGGCATCGGTATGACGACAGTGCCCGATACGCCGCTGCTGCAGGCAGAAAACCTAACGAAACTTTACGGAACGCGCGTCGGATGCCGAAACGTTTCGCTGGACATTCACGAGGGCGAGGTTGTCGCGGTCGTCGGCGAATCCGGCTCGGGCAAATCGACATTGCTCGGACTGTTGTCTACGCACCTCGCCCTGACGAGCGGTCGCATCCTTTATCGCATGCGGGACGGCGAGAGCCGGGATCTCATGCGGCTGGGGGCGGCGGAGCGCCGATTTCTCCTTCGGACCGATTGGGGCTTCGTGCATCAGGATGCCCGCGCCGGCTTGCGGATGAACGTCTCGGCCGGAGGCAATGTGGGCGAGCGTCTGATGTCGATCGGTTGGCGCAACTACGGGGCTATTCGTGCGGAGGCCGCGACCTGGCTGGAGCGGGTCGAGATAAATGCCGACCGGATGGATGATCGGCCCGACGCATTCTCCGGCGGTATGCGCCAGCGTCTGCAAATCGCAAAAAATATGGTGACGCGCCCGCGTCTCATCTTCATGGACGAGCCGACGGGCGGCCTCGACGTATCCGTTCAGGCGCGCCTGCTCGATCTCATCCGCACATTCGTCAGCGGCTACGGTCTGGCTGCCGTGATCGTCACCCATGATCTCGCCGTAGCCCGTCTCCTCTCCCATCGCACGATCGTCATGCGACACGGCGAGGTCATCGAGACAGGTCTCACCGATCAGGTGCTCGACGATCCGCAGGAGCCTTACACGCAGCTCCTGGTGTCCTCGGTGCTGCAAGGGTGAGCGGTATGATCGAACTCGAAGACGTAGAAAAAACCTTCGTGATGCACCTGCGCGGCGGCGTGCGGCTGCCTGTTGTGCGCGACGTCAGCTTTTCCGTCGGGCGGGGGGAATGTGTCGTTCTCGGTGGCCCATCTGGAATTGGAAAATCGTCGATTCTGAAGATGATCTATGGGAACTACCGGGCCGTTGCCGGGCGGATCCGGGTCCGCGGTCCGCAAGGCTGGCTGGACGTGGCGCAGGCACCTCCACGCGAGATCCTGGCGCTACGGCACTCGACCATCGGCTACGTGAGCCAATTCCTGCGGACGATCCCCCGCATCGTAACTTTCGACATCGTGGCTGCCGCTGCGCGCGAGAGCGGGCGTAGCGAAGACTGGGTTCGTGATCGGGCCGGAGATCTGCTGTCGCGCCTGAACATTCCTGAGCGGCTTTGGTCACTGCCCCCCGCAACGTTCTCAGGCGGCGAGCAGCAGCGCGTGAACATTGCGCGCGGTTTTGCGGCGGAGCGACCGGTTCTGCTCCTCGACGAACCGACAGCTTCACTCGATGCTGCAAACCGTGCCGTGGTCATAGATCTGATCGAACAGCGCAAACAGAGCGGAACGGCCATTCTCGGCATCTTCCACGATGCTGAGGTTCGTGAGCGCGTTGCCACCCGATCGATCGACGTGGCCTCTTTTGCACCGAGAGAGTTGGTGGCATGACCGTGGTCCGCGTCTTCACGAACGCCCGTATCGTGCTACCCGGCGAAATCATCGACGGTTGGCTTGCGATCGACGACGGAAAGATCGTCGATTGGGGCGCGGGCTCTGGGCCACGGGATGGCCACGATGTCGGTGGTGATCTCGTGATGCCCGGTTTGATCGAACTTCATACCGATCATCTCGAGCAACATCTGCAGCCGCGACCGAAGGTCAACTGGCCGAAGATTTCCGCCATCGTCGCCTTCGACGCGCAGATTGCCGCCAGCGGCATCACGACGGTGTTCGATTGTATTCGTGCCGGAAACGATGCCGACTACACGCCTCAGCGCAATGATGTCGCACGCGTGGTCGCCACGATCGAGCAAGCACGCGCCGATCAGCTGTTGCGCGCAGACCATCGGATTCACGTGCGTTGCGAGATCTGCGCAGATGATGTTCTGACGGAAACCGAAAATGTCATTTCTAGTCACCGCGTGGATCTCATCTCGCTCATGGATCACACGCCCGGCGCGCGCCAATTCACAAGTCTCGACGCCTGGCGCACATACTACGGCGGTAAGTCGGGACTGCCGGAACGCGAGCTCGATCGTCTGATCGAGCGCAAGCGCGAGCAGTTCGCGCGCAATTATGGGGCCCACCGCAAGGCACTCGTGACGCTCTCGCGCGCCAATGACATTGTTCTGGCGAGCCACGACGATGCCACATCCGAGCATGTCGACGAATCGGTTGCCGACAAGGTCGCGATCGCTGAATTTCCCACCTCGGTGGAGGCCGCGCGGCTTTCGCACGAGGCCGGGATCCAGGTGATGATGGGCGCGCCGAATGTCGTGCGCGGCGGTTCGCACTCGGGAAACATCGCGGCCGAAACACTCGCACGCGCGGGCTACCTCGATGTCCTGTCGTCCGATTATGTTCCCGCGAGTCTGTTGCTTGGGGCGTTCGACTTGGCGCGCCGTATCGAGGGTTACGGTCTGGTCCGCGCATTGAGAACGGTAACCGTCAATCCGGCCCGCGCCGCGGGGCTCGACGATCGCGGTGTCATCGCAGCAGGCAAGCGCGCCGATCTCGTGCGCGTACAGGTCGTCGATGAGGCGCCGGTCGTGCGCGAGGTCTACCGGGAGGGTCGCCGTGTCATCTGAAGGCGTGCAGCGTCACCACCGAAGCAGGGGGGGGACGGCTGGCACGCTCGTCCTCGTGGTCGGCGCGAGCGGAGCCGGGAAGGATGCCCTTATCTCGGGCGCACGGTGCCGACTGCTGCAGGTGCCGTATTTCGTTTTCCCCAAGCGCGTCATTACGCGACCATCGCATGCCACGGAGTCGCATGAGCAGGCGACCATCGAGGAATTTCAGGAGGCTGAGCGACGCGGCGCGTTCGCACTCTCGTGGAGCGCGCACGGCGTTCGTTACGGGATCCCCGCTACGATCGAATCCGATCTGGCGGCCTGCCGCAACGTCGTCATCAATGTTTCGCGCGCAGTAGTCGGGATTGCGAAGTGTCGGTTCCAGAAAACGGCGGTCGTGCTCGTCGATTGCCCTGTCTCCATCCGCGCGGATCGCCTTGCTCTGAGAGGGCGGGAGTCGCGCTGCGAAATTCTGAGCCGCCTGAGCCGGGCCGTTGGAACGTTCGACCCCCTCGCCGCCGATGTGGTCATCGATAACGGTGGCTCGCTGGAGAGCGGAATACGCCAACTCGTCGATGCCCTACATCGCGTCAGCGGTGCTTTGACGACGGCCCCATGACCTCTGGATGAAGGTCGCCGCCCGAAAGAGGGAAACGCTCCATCACCACGAAGCGCTCGGATCGCCGAGGTTGGCACACGACGCTGATGGCATCCACGACGACAGGGTGGTCGATGGGCGCGTAGAGCGCGCTCAGTACCGAATACGCCCGTGCCAGGTCTGCCTCGGCAACGACGCCCGTCAGTGTCATGTGAAAGCGGAAGTCCTCGAATACGTGGGGGTAGCCCCATCGGTCGAGATTGCCGACTTGGCGTTCCGTGAGCTGTGATGCCATCCGTCGTGCGCGATCGGCGTCCGGAAGCGGCGCGCGGAACGGCTCGAACGTCTCGACGCAGAAATTTGCGAGCTGGCCGATTGCACTGGCATCGCCAGAAGGACGTAACGCCAGAAAACGCCCCAATGTCGCGACTTCCAGATGACCGAGCCTCACGGGGCGCCGGGTAGCGAAGGCACCAGCGGCATGCCGCAGCAGGGCCTCTTCGGTCCATCCATTCGAGAGGGCGAATGGAGCTTTCAGCGTCGCGTGGAAACCATAGCGCCGGGGCTCCGCGGAAATATCCGACGCACCGTCGGCGGCGAAAAGCGGGTGGCGTGGATGAGCCACGACGCGACCCGTGGAAGCATCGTATCCCAGAACGGACGAACCGAATTGCCACAGCGGCGTGTCGGGAGCCGGAGTAAAATAGATCGCGTATCTCTTCATGTCCTCAACGCCCCGTGATCCCATCGGCCTGCTTGCGCCCGGCTAGTGACGCAATACTCGGAAGCGAAAGCGTGATCGCCCAGCAGGCGCCAAGCATCAGGGCGGAGCCCACGAGACACCCGACAATGCCGCCAGCCTGGTAGAGCGCACCCGATAAGAGGATTCCGGAAAGACGTCCCAAAGCATTCGCCGCGTAGTAGAAGCCGACATCCTCCGCAGCCTTCTCCGAGCCGGCATAAGCGAGGATGAGATACGAATGCAGGGACGAGTTGACCGCGAACGGTAGGCCGAACAGCGCCAGACCGGTGGCCAGAACGAGGTCCGGCCGTCCGACGGCATCGCTCGTGAGAAGCATCGCGAGCAGCATCGGGATAGCAGCCAATAGCCCGGCCCACAGGCGAGCTGCGGGGATCTCGGTGCTCAATCCGTCAGCGCTGCGCGAGACCAGCTTGGGTGCAACGGCCTGTACGAAGCCATAAGCGACTGTCCAAGCAGCCAGGAACGAACCGACCTCCACGAAGCGCCAGCCGTTCGCATAGAGGAACACCGGCAGGCCGACGACAAACCAGACGTCGCGCGCGCCGAACAAGAACACACGTGCAGCGGCAAGGAGATTGACGCCGCGAGACTTGGCGAACAACTCCCTCATCGATTTCGACGACTTGGCCTTGCCGAGTTCGCGCGGCAACAGCGCGAGGCCAGCCAAGAAAACGACGCCGATCAGCGTCGCCATCAGATAAAGCGCCGGCTTGAACCCCATCGTGTCCAGGAGAAGGCCGCCGACGAAGAAGCCTGCGCCCTTCATCGCGTTCTTCGACCCCGTGAACCACGCGACCCACTTGAAAAGCTGACCCGCCCCTTCGGCAGCCGTCGCCTTGATCGCCGACTTGGAGGCTGTCTTGGTGAAATCCTTGGCGAGACCAGAAATGCCTTGTGCGGCGACGACCCAGACAACGGACGCGAGCGCCGTCCATGACGGATCGAGCACCGACAGCATCATCAGGCCGGCAACCTGTAATCCTTGCCCCACGGCCAGCATGCGTGGGATGCCGAACCGAGTTGCGAGCCAGCCCCCCGCGAGGTTCGCCACGATGCCGGCGAACTCGTAGAGTAGGAACAGGAACGAAAGCGTGAAGGGCGAGTAGCCGAGCTTGAAGAAATGCAACAGCACCAGCATCCGCAGGGCGCCGTCGACCAGGGTGAAGCCCCAGTAGGATGCAGTGACGACGAGATAGTTGCGGACGGCGTGCCCCATCTCAACGCTCCGCAGCGATGACGAGGTTGGCAAGGTCGACCATCCGGCAGACATACCCCATCTCGTTATCGTACCAGGCGTAGACCTTCAGCATCGTGCCGTCGGTCACCATGGTATAGGCTGCATCGACAATCGCGCTGCGGGTGTCGTTGCAGTAGTCCGCCGACACGAGCGGACGCGTTTCGTAACCGAGGATCCCCGCGAGCGAGCTTTGCGAAGCTGCTTGAAAAAGTGCGTTCACTTCCGCCTGCGTCGTGGTGCGGCTCAGCTCGAAAACGCAATCCGTAAGGCTGGCATTGAGAACAGGCACACGTACAGCGTGCCCGTTGAGCTTGCCCTTCAGTTCCGGATAGATCAGCGCGATGGCTGTCGCGCTGCCCGTCGTCGTCGGAAGCATCGAGAGCAGCGTCGAGCGTGCGCGGCGTAGATCCTTGTGCGGGAAATCGACGACGACATTCGTGTTTGTCGGATCATGGATCGTCGTGATCTGCCCGTGCCGAATTCCGAGGTTCTCGTGCACGACCTTCACGACGGGGGCCAGGCAGTTCGTCGTACACGAAGCCGCGGTCAGCAAGCGATGCTCGGCGGGGTCGTAGAGATGGTCGTTGACGCCTACGACGATGTTGAGGGCGCGCTCATCCTTGACCGGCGCCGAGACGATCACGCGCTTCACGCCCCGGTCGAAATAGGCCTGCAGCTCCTCTGGCTTCAGGAACTTGCCGGTGCACTCAAGAACGATATCGCAGCCGAGGTCACCCCAAGGGACATCGCCCGGCTTTGTCGCCTCGGTGAAGCCCAAGCGCCGATCGTCGATCGAGATCGACGACGGGCCGTTGGTTTCGAACCGCGCGTGCCAGCGGCCATGCACGCTGTCGAACTGAAGCAGATGCGCCGCCGTTGCGGCACCGCCTTTGACCTCGTTCAGATGCACGACTTCGAGACGGTTGCCTGCGCGCGGGTCGCCATCCGCGCGACGCACGCCTCCCATCGCGGCCCGGAGCGCAAGACGCCCCATGCGGCCCATACCATTGATACCGACTTTCATTGTGATTGCCCCCGTCGTCATCGCGCCATGCGGGCGCTGTCCCCCAATTCATCGAGGCGCGCCTTCAAGGCCATCTTTTCCAACGAGCCGAAGGGGAGGCTCGTGAAGGCCTCCAGCCGCCGACGGATCATGCCGTAGAGTTCGTTGAGCAGCGTGGTGCGCTCGATATCCGAGCCCATGAATTTCGCTGGATCCGGGAAGGGCCAGGCCGCCGTGATCGGCTGCGCTCCCAGATCGGAACAGACTTCCCCTTCGGGGGCGTCACACAACGTCAGCACGAAGTCCATGCGGGGCGCCTCTGGGCCGGCGAACACCTCCCATGATTTCGAGCGCAGATGCCCGACGTCATGTCCGATAGCCCGCAGCCGCGCCAGAACCTCCGGCATCGGCGAAGCTGCCGGCTCGGTGCCGGCCGAGTAGGCGCGAAAGCGTCCGCGGCCGATCTTCTCGAGAATGGCCTCGGCCATGATGGACCGTGCCGAGTTTCCCGTGCAGAGGAACAGAATGTTGTACGCTGGCTGTATGGGATCGCTCCCATGGTCGTCCTCGGCAAGCAGCCGTGCCAGATCGCCAGCAAGGCCGGGACGACCGTTGCAGCATATATCGGCCAGGAAGCTCAGAAGCGGCCGCACCCCCGCAGACCGCACGGCATAGATCACGTGCCGGCCCTGCCGTGTCGATTGCACGAGACCCGCTTGCTCCAATGCCGCGAGATGAAACGACAGCGTAGACGGCGCCAGATCGAGTGACCTAGCCAGCTCTCCCGCCGCCATACCCGAAACACCCCGCGATGCGAGGAGCCGCAGCACCTCGATGCGCGTCCCCTGTGCCAGCGCCCCGAATTTCGATGCTGCATCCATTGATTCCATAATTATCGAATAATCGAAATTTATAACAGTGTCATGACACCACTTCGTGCGTCCCACCGGCCATGTCTCACCGTGCTTTGCGTTGCATCTACGTGGCTGCGCGCGGTCAATCGTCGGCCGATTGCCGCCTCGGCTGAACTGATGCTGCCAGTGTCGTCATGGACCATTCTCGACATGATCTTGGCGAAGCAGTCGCGGGGGGGGCCTCGGCGCTTTCAATGCTCTTTGATCAGCAGACGTGCGCGGGCGAGCCTCAGGTAGAGGTCGCGTTCTCTTTTCATGGGCCACCAGTCGTAGAGAAATGTTTCCAGCGGCTTCCAATTGGCAACCCATCCGACGATTATGAGGCTTTCCTCCGCGACGCGCGCTATCGGTCCGGGCTCCAGATTCGCGCGGACCACCTGACTTGCCGTGATGCAACCGAAAAGCACCGGGATGCCGATCGACAGGTAACTGCGGCCGCGCCGGAACAATTCCTTGAGATTGCGCGCGTGCATCTTCGCCCGCTCGGCGAAGTAGTTGGACAATGCCGCATCCAGGCCGTGTTCGCGTGCCTTTTTCGCTTCTGCTTCCGTCAGGTGCACAACCAGGGTGATCGCGACCTCGTCCGGCAATTCCCGGGCCCAACTCAGGATATATTCTTCCGCGTCGTCGTCGAGGTCGCGTTCCCGGAAGGGAGATGGGTCGAGCGAATTGAAGAGTTGCGCCAACTCACGGATGCGCAGCTCGATCTTTCCCATTTCGGCGTTATCGTCGGTCGACACGTCTTACCCCGGTTCGCATCTGGAACACCCTCGCATCATATCGATGGCCACAGCAGGTGCGTCGCGAGGCCAGATCCGAGCGCGGCTAAGCCCGCCACGAGCATCGTGCGGCCCACCTCGGGACCACCCGAGATCCAGGCCAAAACACCCTTGGCGATCGTATTGACTGCAACAGCGATGAGAATTGCACGTGCTGCGGCCTCGTTCGCGACCGTTTCGGAGGCGAGCTGCGCCATGGACAAGGTGATCGCGTCCACGTCCGCGATGCCCGATGCCGCGGCGAGTGCATACATGCTCCAAGCCCCCGTCGTCTTGGCAAGAATTCGCGAGACGAACGTTATCACCGCAAGGAGCAATCCGAACTTGAGAACCATTGCGATGTCCAGCGGGTTCTGAATTGAAAGCCCGCGCGAGTCCGGCGATATCCGAGACGCGTCTGCGCCGTGTCTATTCCGCAGGAATTGCCATCCCGCCACGAACGTCAGTGCCGCGGTGCCAGCTACGATGGGCGGGCCGATCCGGCCGAGGAGCGATACCTGTATGATGGCTACGATTGCGAGAACGCGCAGCAGCATGGTTATACCGGCGAGCAGAGATCCTGCGATCAACTGGGGCCGGATCGTCACGTGTTCGCGTGCGGCACGGGATAAGGTCAGGGTCACCGCCGTGGACGAAACCAAGCCTCCGGCCAGACCCGTCAACATGATTCCGGACGTGTTGCCGGTAACCCTGATTGCGACATAGCCGACGAAGGAAATGGCTGCGATCATGATCGTCATCAGCCAGAGCTCGAACGGCTTCAGTGCGCCCCACGGATCGACGGCCTCCCGTGGCAGTATGGGCAGAAGAATGAACGTCATTGCGAGCAGCAACAATGCCGACCGAAGCTCCGGCCACGAGATCCGTTGCAACCACTCGTGTAACACCTTCTTGAGGGCCAGGAGGCTCGCAGCCACCACACCCATCGCAGCAGCGACCTGCATGTTCCCGATCATTGCCAGCGCGCCGAGCGAGAATGCCAGCATGGCTGCAACGACCGTGGTCGCGCCGAAAGTTCCGTCGTGTCCGGTCTCGCGAAAGCGGAACAGTGTAAAAGCGCAGCTGAAGGTGGCGAAGCCGATGGCGAGTCCGACCACGCCGAAGTCGGCGAATTGCCGCGAGAGCTCGGCCCAGACAGCACCGAGCATGGACGCCAACGCGAAGGTCCGCAATCCGGCGGTGCGCTCGCCTTCACGTTCAAGGCGTGCCTGCCAGCCTCGCTCGAGCCCGATGAGCAGGCCAACGGCGAGAGCCACGCCGTACCGCTCGAGCTGTTCGAAAGCCATCATGACAGAGGTTCACCACATTGGCATCGCCATCAGCACTCTAACATGTGCTGCGATCGGCGGCGATGCGACGACCCGGCGTGAGGCCGGGATGTTTCGCTCAGGGCGACAGTGCGTTCCTGCTTGCGTCGACGTGTGGACGCACGCGCAAGACGTATGGTGCATGGATGTTGAGCGGATTAGCTCCCCGGGTTGCGTGCCCGCGCGACGGCGGCGAGCGTTTCCAGCGCCAAGGGGCTGCGGGCCCATTCGTCCACCGTCTTATGCATCCGGCGTTGCCAATTCGGACGCTCTCGGTCCGTGCCGGGCACATTCAGCGGCTCGGTTTCGCCGCAGAGGTCGTCAGCCTGGACAAGCATCAACGCCGAAGGCGCTTGCGCCACCATCGCATGAGCAGAGATCATGAGATCAGTCTCCGTCTCGCCGTGCGGCAAGCTCGCATCGGAAATAGCGGCCTCCAATCGGCGCCGGCCTTCGGCATCGACGGAAGCGGTCCACCCGAGGAACGGTGCAAGATCGTGTGACGACAAACACGCCGCCGAGAGCCTCGGATAGTCGGCGACCCGGTGGAAATTGCCGTTTTCCTCGCGTTCCAGCCAGAGCACGCGATAGGAAAGGATGTCGGCGGCTGCAAGTTTCTCGCGCAGACCGGCCGGGACGGTGCCGAGATCCTCGCCGATGATGCAGCACCGGGCTGCGGCGCTCAGCTGTGAGGTCAATGCGATCAACTCGTCGCAGGGAAACGCGACATAGGCTCCGTCGCCGCCGCTCGCGCCATCAGGGATCCAGAATTGCTGGGCGAAGCCCAGAATATGATCGATCCTGAGTGCCCCAGCCGATCGCATATTGGACGCTAGGATGTCGGCCATCGGCGCCAAACCGGCTCGCATCAATCGACCCGGGATGAAGGGCGGCAGGTTCCAGTTCTGGCCGTCGGCGGAGAACGGATCCGGAGGGGCGCCGATGGACACGCTCTGCGCGAAGAGTTCGGGGGCGCTCCAAACTTCGCCGCTGTCGCGTGCGACACCCAGTGCAAGGTCCCGATACACGCCGATTTCGAGCCCGCTGTCTTGCGCGCTTGCAAGCTGCCGCTCCCCACACCATTGCAGGAAGCAGCGAAACCGGATTCCGTCCGCGAATTCGGAGGCAAGTTTTGCGCGGGCGCTCGGGCTCATCGTGCGCCAAGGTTCCGGCCATTTCCTGCGATCGACCGTTCCGGCCTGCTCCGCCAGGGTCTCGAACAGTCCGTGATCTCTCAGCCGCTCGCCCCCCTCGCTGATGAAGCGTTCGAAGTCGGGCAGACATCCGCGGCCGCATTCCGCGAAGCAGATCCGCAGGACGTCCAGCTTAATTCTCCAGACGGCTGCGTAGTCGATGTGTGATCGCGCACGAAGTTTCCCGATATCGTCCCGATGTCGCGCTACCGCCGCCCTTGCGCGCTCTCCGCCAAGTTCCGTAACCGCGCGGTCCAGATCGATATAGATCGGGTCGATGAAGTGTCTGTCGGACGGCTGATACGGGCTCACGCGTTCCCTATCGGTGGGAAAAAGGTGATGCAGGGGATTGATGCCCGCCAATACGCCACCTGCGTTCTTCGTGGCGGCGGCGAACCGGCCCAACGTTTGGAAATCGCCGATCCCCCAGTCGCGCGCGTCTCGCAGTGAATAGAGATGTGCCGCCAAACCGTAAAACCGCTGGTCGCCGCTTATCCCACGCGGCAGAAAGCAGCCGACGGGATGGACGATGAGATGTCCGATCGGTTGCACCAGATCGCAAGCGACGGCATATCGGCCCGCAGGCAACCGAGGCAAAGGAAGCGCATAACGCCGGAGGCGGACGCCGTCCGCAACGGTTTCACCCAACGGTCGCAGATCACAGGCAGAAATGTTCACGACGCGAGTGCGCCCATCGACGGACATCAAGGTGAGTTGCAGGGTACGGCGACCGCACCGCGACGGCAGAACGATTTCGAGCGACCCTTCCTGGGCTTCACGCAGGGTCGTGACCGAGGGAAGCGGCCGCAGCGTCGTCTCCGCGCGCAGCGCGGAAAGACTGTCGCGTACGTCGTCGCGCGTTGCCGATTGAAGTCCCATGGCAGCGAGCAGAGCTCGTTGCGTGTCCGTGCTGACGCGATGATGCGCCCCGCTCACTTCGTACCACTCGAGATGAATTCCAGCCGCCGCAGCGAGGGTCTCAATCTCGGGATCGGTCGGGCCGGTTGGATTTCGTGAACGACTGCTGGCGACCTCTTCGAAGACGAGCACGGACCGTGCCGCAACGACCGCCTCGTCCCCGTCGATCGCCTGCCCCCGGACAGGTGCATCGTCGGACGTATCCAGAGCGATACGCCATTCCCGTCCCATTCGGGGAATTGGAAGCCGGCACGTCATGGGATGTGGTGCCCGGTTGAACCAGAGTGCGATACGATCGGCTCGCGTCAGAACCAAGCCGAGCGTCGGCAGGGCGTCGTCATTCCACTTTGCGCCGGTCAATTCCTGCCCGTCGGATCCGAGCCACAGGGCATCGGGATAACCGGTACCATCGACATCGCGGCCCTCGAGGAATGTGTCCGTGAACAACGCCTGCAAGCGCCGGCGCAGATGAGCCAGATGCCCAGTGAATTTGGTCAGCGCGTTATCCGCGGCGCCCCAGTCGAGCCATGTGACGGCATTGTCTTGCGCATACGCATTGTTGTTGCCGAGCTGGCTGCGCCCGAATTCGTCGCCAGCCGTCAGCATCGGTGTCCCGCGCGAGAGCAACAACGTCGCGAGCATCGCCCGTTGGTCCGATTGCGGCGTGGCGCTGGACCAGCTCACTTCGTCCGCATGGCCATCCCGGTTGTCCTCGCCGTTGGCATGGTTGCGTTTGCCCGGGAATGTTACGGCATCCCGCAGTGTGAACCCGTCGTGAGCCGCCAAGAAATTGATGCTGGCCGACGGGCGCCGTGTCCGTGGGTCGAACACGTCGGAGGAGCCCGCGATCGCTGTCGCGAACTCTCCGGCAGCGCGCGGATCGCCACGCCAGAAGCGCCGGACGCGATCTCGATAACGGTCGTTCCATTCATGCCAAGGTGCTCCGAAGCCGCCGAGGCAATATCCGTCTGGACCGACATCCCAAGGCTCGGCAATACGGGCAAGGCGGGAAAGTGTCGGATCTTGCGCCATGGCCGTCAGCAATGGAGCGTCGATGTCGAACCCTCGATCGGTGCGCCCGAGAACCGGCGCGAGATCGAAGCGGAAACCATCGAACCCGGCAGATGCCCAGTGCCGCAGAGCATCCATGGCGAGGCGCACGACGGGGCCACGGTCGAGCGCCAGCGTGTTGCCGCAGCCGGTGTCGTTCACGAGGCGGCCGTCAGCGCCATGCCGGTAGTAGAGTGCGTTGTCCAGACCGCGTAGCGACAACGTCGCCCCGTTCTCGTCGCTCTCGCCGGTATGATTGAGAACGACATCGAGAATGACGCGAATTCCAGCGGCGTGGAGCCGGGAAACCGTGGCACGGATCTCGTCCATGCCGCCCGGAGCCAGCCGAGGATCGGGGGCAAGAAAACCGACGGGATTGTAGCCCCAAGCGTTGCTCAGCCCGAGCTGCGGCAGATGCCGCTCGTCGATCCAGGCCGTCAACGGCATCAATTCGACGGTATCGACACCAAGCTGCAAGAGGTGCCCTATCACGCATGGCTCGGCCAATGCGGCGACCGTGCCCCGGAGGTTCTCGGGAACTTCGGGATGCAGGCGCGTGAACGCCTTGACGGAAACTTCGTAGACGAAGCCGAGCGGACCCGACGCGAGCGCTGGCATCGGCGAAGATCGTTCCTCGACGACGGCCTTGGGCACACAATCCGCCGTCTCGTCTCCGCGCCTCGCCAGCCGCGGGTTCCAGGTATAGGCACGGTCGAGACGTGTGGCGTAGGGGTCGACCAGCAGCTTCGCGGCATCGTAGCGATGACCGAATTCCGGTGCCCATGGTCCGGACGCGCGAAAGCCGTATCGCAGCCCAACCTTCGCTCCGACCAGGAAACCGCTATGTATGTCGCCCGCGCGGGTCGGCAGTTGGAAGCGCGCCAATTCGCGATCGCCATCGTCGAATACGCAGACGTCGATACTATCGGCATGTCGCGCCACCACCGCGAAGCCGACGCCGTCGGACCGCACGGTGGCACCCAGGCTCGTCCACTGGTCCTCGTCGATGCGAAGCGCATCCAACTGCGTCACGTTCGCACCGGTGGCTGGGATGCTCGCGGCGCGGCATCGAGGAGGCTGTGGAACAACTCGGCATAACGTTTCGCGCTCCGGCGCCAGGAAACGTCCGATCGCATGCCCGCCTCCTGCAGCTTTCGCCAGGCGGCACGATCGGCGAAGAGCCGGCTCACGCGCTCCATGGTGAATTCGAGGGTCGCCTCTTCGACCGGTACAAACTGAAAGCCGTTGCAGGTGCCGACTGCCAGTGCCGCTTCGTTGGCGTCGATCACCGTATCCGCCAGACCGCCGACGCGCGCCACGACAGGCACGCATCCGTAACGCAAACCCTGCAATTGCGTCAGTCCACACGGCTCGAAGCGGGACGGCACGAGGATCGCATCGGCGCCGCCGAGCATGAGATGCGAAAGTGAGTCGTCGTAGCCGATCACGGCACCGATCCGGCCGGGATGGCGTATCGCGGCATCGCGAAACGCATGTTCGAGATGTGGTTCTCCCGAGCCAAGAACTGCAACCCGCACGCCACGCGCGACGAGACGGTCCATAATGGCGACCAGCAGGTCCATACCCTTCTGCCAAGTCAAACGGCTGACGACGCAGCAAAGCGGCCCGTCGCTTTCCTCGAGACTGAAGCGTGCCTCGATCGCGCGCTTGTTGTGAACGCGCAGTTCCAGCGTTGCCGCATCGTAGCGCGTGGGCAGGTTGGAGTCCGTCACGGGATCCCACGTTCGCGTATCGATCCCGTTCAGAATGCCGTGGAGACAATCCCGCCGCTGCGCGAGAAGGCCTTCGAAGCCCATCCCGAATTGTGGACTCAGTATTTCCTGCGCATAGGTCGGGCTTACCGTTGTGATCGCATCCGCATAATGCAGCCCGGCTTTGAGATAGCTGACGTGACCGTAATACTCGACGCCATTCATCGAATAGGCGGACTGCGGCAAGCCCAGAGCAGAAAACTGCCCGGCCGGAAAAAGCCCCTGAAATGCGATGTTGTGGATCGTCACGATGGATTTTGCGCGCACTGCCGGATCGTGGCTCATGTAGGCGGGGGCCAACCCGGCTTGCCAATCGTGCGCATGGACGACATGCGGGACCCACTCCGGCAAGAGCCCGGCCGCCAGTCGCGCCGCCATGAAGCCGAGCGCCGCGAAACGAACGCCGTTGTCCGGCCAGTCCGCACCATCGGGTCCGAGATAGGGATTGCCGGGACGGTCGTAGAGATGGGGTGCGTCGAGCACCAGAAGCTCGTGGCCCTTCGCTCGTCCCGCGAGCAGTCGCGCGCTATCGCCGAACAAAGCGCTGTCCTGATACACCGTCGTGCGTGCTTCGAGTGCGCCGAGGACGGCTGGATATCCAGGCAGAAGCGTGCGGACCGCAATTCCTTCCGCCGATAAGGCCTCCGGCAGGGCACCGACGACATCGGCCAGTCCGCCGGTCTTCACCAGCGGATACATTTCTGAGGCAACGGAGAGGACGTTCACCGGACGACCTTGTCGATCATTGGCTTCGTAATGAGGCAGATGCCGCTGGCGGTCCGCCGGAACCGCGCCGCATCGAGTTCGGGATCCTCACCCACGATCAGGCCATCCGGTATGGTCACGCCGCGATCGATGACGACGCGTTTCAAGCGCGCGTTTCTGCCGACTTCCACATACGGCATGACGACGGCCTCGGAGAGCGACGAATAGGAGTGCACCTTGACGCCCGTGAAGAGCAGCGAGCGGCGCAGGACGGCACCTGACACGATGCATCCCCCCGAGACCAGTGAGGACACCGCCATGCCACGTCGTCCATCCTCGTCGTGGACGAACTTCGCGGGCGGTGTCACTTCGCCATAGGTCCAGATCGGCCAGTTCCGATCGTAAAGGTCGAGTGCCGGCACGGTTGCACACAGATCGAGATTTGCTTCCCAATAGGCGTCGATCGTGCCGACATCGCGCCAATAGGGCACGCCTTCGTCTGCCGAACGTACGCATGAAGCCGCGAAGCGATGGGCAACGGCCTTTCCGTGCTTCACGATGCGCGGGATGATGTCCTTGCCGAAATCGTGGCTGGAGTTGGGATCGGCTGCATCCTCGGCAACGACGTCCAGTAGGAAATTGGTCTCGAAAACATAGATGCCCATCGAGGCGAGGGCTGCGTCGGGTTGTCCTGGAATACACGGCGGATCGGCCGGTTTCTCCACGAAGTCTATGATCCGGTCCTGCTCGTCCACATGCATGACGCCAAAGCCGGTCGCCGTGGTGCGCGGCACTTCGAGGCAACCGATGGTCACGTCCGCACCCTGCAGCACGTGCTGCTGCAGCATCAACTCGTAGTCCATTTTGTAGATGTGGTCCCCAGCGAGAACCACGATGTATTTGGGCTGGTAGCCGGTGATGATGTCGGCGTTCTGATAAACTGCGTCCGCGGTGCCGCGATACCATTGATCCTGCGATACGCGCTGGCTTGCGGGGAGAATATCGAAACTCTCGTTGCGTTCGACTCTGAAGAAGTTCCAGGCGCGCTGCATGTGGCGAATGAGGCTGTGTGCCTTGTACTGCGTCGCCACTCCGATGCGGCGGATGCCGGAATTCAGCGCGTTCGATAGCGCGAAATCGATGATCCGTGATTTCCCACCGAAGTAGACGGCGGGCTTGGCCCGCACCTCCGTCATCTCCATGAGGCGGCTGCCGCGACCGCCAGCGAGGACGTAGGCCATTGCGTCACGTGCAAGCGGTGCACTTGGTCGTTCTGCGGCCATGTGCGCTACCTCCCGGGTTCAGGTTGGCGTCGCAGCGGATGGTACGCCCGATCCGCTGAATTCGAAAATCAAGACGGATAGCGGCGGCAGGTGCACTTTGGCGCTTGCCGGCCGCCCGTGTGAAGGCGTCTCGAGCGCTACGATCGCGCCGAAGTTGCCTTGGTTCGTCCCGTCGTAGAGGCTGGAGTCCGTATTCAGCCGCTCCACCCAGCGGCCGGCTGTCGGCAGAGGCAGGACATAGCCGGGCCGCGCGACCGGCGTGAAATTCACGACAACCGCGACGGGCGGATCGTCCCCGCCGGACTTCCTCAGCCAGGCGAACACCGAGTTCGCACGATCGTCGACGACGAGCCACTCGAACCCCTCACTGTCGCAATCACGCGCATGCATTGCCGGGAGAGAGCGGTAGAGTGCATTGAGATCCCGAACCAGGCGCTGCATTCCGGAGTGGGGAGCATACCGAAGCAGATGCCAATCGAGTGCACGCGCCTCGCTCCACTCGGCCCAGGGGGCGAATTCCTGCCCCATGAACAGCAGCTTTTTTCCAGGATACCCCCACATGAACGCGAAATAAGCGCGCAAAGCCGCGAATTTCTCGACAGGCGGCCCAGCCATTTTGGCGAGCAGCGTGCCTTTGCCGTGCACCACCTCGTCGTGGGACAGTGGAAGTACGAAATTTTCGCTGAAGGCGTACAGCAGGCCGAATGTGATCTCTTCATGGTGATGTGAGCGATGCACGGCGTCACGCGCGAGATACTGCAGCGTGTCGTGCATGAAGCCCATGTTCCATTTGAAATCGAAACCCAGTCCGCCGGCCGATGCCGGCTGCGAAACGGCCGGCCACGACGTGGATTCCTCTGCGATCATAACGATGCCCGGGTGTGCCCTGTGGCACACCTCGTTCATCCGGCGCAGGAATGCGACGGCCTCGACATTCTCCCGGCCGCCTTGCTCGTTTGGGACCCACTCTCCTTCCCGGCGCGAATAGTCGCGGTAAAGCATCGAGGCGACGGCATCCACACGAAGACCGTCGATGTGATACTTGTCGAGCCAGAAGAGCGCATTGTTGACGAGAAACGCTTGCACTTCGACGCGGCCGTAGTTGTAGATCGCCGTGTTCCAGTCGGGGTGGAAGCCCATTCGCGGGTCGGCGTGCTCATAGAGCGCGGTGCCGTCGAACCAGCTCAATCCATGCGGATCGGTCGGAAAATGAGCGGGGACCCAATCGAGGATGACACCCAGTCCTGCCGCATGCGCCCGGTCGACCAATCGCGCGAACCCGGCCGGCTCACCGAAACGTGCGCTCGGCGCGAATAGCCCGATCGGCTGATAGCCCCAGGACTCGTCCAGTGGATGCTCTGCGATCGGCAGCAGCTCGATGTGCGTGTAGCCGAGATCGCAGACGTAAGGGATCAGCAGGTCGGCCAGTTCGTCGTAAGTGAGGAAGCCGCCGCCCGCCGCCCGCTGCCATGACCCGGCGTGGACCTCGTAGACCGACATGGCCCGGCGACGCGGATCGGAGCTGGCTCTTCGCGCGATATACGCCGCATCGCTCCATTGGAACTGTGCGAGGTCGGCGACGCGGGATGCGCTGTCTGGCCGCAATTGGGTTGCGAACGCGAACGGATCGCTCTTGAGCGGCAGTCTCGCCCCGTCCGGCCCGATGATCTCGTACTTGTAGAGCGCACCTGCCGCGACATGGGGCAAGAAGATTTCATGCACGCCACTGCCCAATCGCCGCCGCATGACGTGGCGGCGGCCGTCCCAATCATTGAAATCGCCGACTACCGATACCCGACGGGCATTCGGCGCCCAGACCGCAAAATGGACGCCCGGAACGCCGTCATGCTCGATGAGATGAGCGCCGAGCTTGTCGTAGAGCCTGAGATGGGACCCCTCTGCGGCGTAGTAGTCGTCCAGTGGACCGAGAACGGGGCCGAAAAGGTAGGGGTCGACGACGCGCCATGACTTGGCGCCGCCATGGGCCTGATAGTGACCGACATCCTGTCTCTGGCCACTGGGTGAGGATTCGAACAGACCTGCAGGATGCAGGCGTCGCATCTCACCGAGGGGACGTCCATCGCGACCGAAGGCTTCGAGACGATCTGCGCCGTGAATCAGGGCCCTGACAATCCAACCGCCGGAGGAACGGCATACGCCTAGGACCGAGAAGGGATCGGGATGCCGACCCGCGACAAGCGCTTCGATATCCCGTTCGCCGGGCTGATCGCGTGGCATGTCGATCATACTCCGAGTTCGCCTAGCCCCCAGATGTCCGACGCATAGTCCCGGATCGCCCGATCCGACGAGAACCAACCGGTCCGCGCGGTGTTGCGCACCGCCATCTTGCCCCAGGTCTGGCGGTCTTGCCACAGCGCCTCGACCTTACGCTGCGCTTGCACGTAGCTCGTGAAATCCGCGCAGACCATGAACCAGTCGCCGTCGTAAAGGCTGCCGGAAATCGGCCGATAGCGGGCCTCGTCGCCCGGTGCAAAGACGCCGCCATGCAGGGCGTCGAGTACCTCGCGCAGGTCGGGCTGCGCTTCGATGATGGTACGCCCGTTATAGCCGTCGCGTCGGCGTTCCGCGACTTCCTGGGCCGTAAGGCCGAAGATCACGATGTTCTCGTCGCCGACGTGCTGCTTGATCTCGACATTCGCGCCATCGAGCGTGCCGATGGTGACGGCGCCGTTCATCGCGAACTTCATGTTGCCCGTTCCGGACGCCTCCATGCCCGCGGTCGAGATCTGCTCGGACAGATCCGCACCCGGAATGATCACCTCCGCGAGGCTCACATTATAGTTCGGAATGAAAACGACTTTTAATTTGTCCCTGACGATGGGATCGCAATTGACGATTCGACCGACGTCGTTGATGAGCCGGATGATGAGTTTCGCCTGTGCGTAGCTGGCTGCGGCTTTTCCTGCGAAGACCTTCACGCGCGGCACGGTATGCCGGCCCGGATTTGCACGTATCTCGTCGTAGAGCGCTATGGTCTCGAGGATATTCAAAAGTTGCCGCTTGTATTCGTGAATGCGCTTTATGTGCACATCGAACAATGCGGACGGATCGCACTTGATGCCCAATCGCTCGAGAATGAGTTGAGCCAGCCGTTCCTTGTTCCGTCGCTTGATCGCAAGGAACCGGTCCCTGAAACCGGCATCGTCCGCAAAACGGTCCAGCGCCCCGATTTTCTCGGCGTCGTGCAGGAAACCATCGCCGATCGCATCCCTTACGAGGCTCGTCAGCCCGGGATTGACTTGCTGCAGCCAGCGGCGCGGCGTGACGCCGTTGGTCTTGTTGACGATGCGCCCGGGGAAGACGCGATTGAGATCGCGGAAGACCGTTTCCTTCATCAACTCGGAGTGCAAGCCGGATACGCCGTTGATCTTGTGGGCGCCCACGAAAGCGAGATTGCCCATCCGCACCCTGCGGCCGCCGTGCTCTTCGATCAGTGAAATGGCAGATAGGAGATCGAAATCGTCGTGCTTGATGGCTTGCCCGGCGGCAATGACGCCCGCGTTGATCGCGTAGACCAGTTGCATGTGGCGGGGCAGGAGCCGCTCGAACAGGTGGATCGGCCAGGACTCCAGGGCTTCCGGCAACAGTGTGTGGTTCGTGTAGCTGCAGCTGGCCTTCGTAAACTCGACAGCTTCCTGGAGCGGCAGCGCATGTTCGTCCACAAGGATGCGAACCAGTTCGACGATCGCGATTGCTGGATGCGTATCGTTGAGCTGAATGGCGATCTTGTCGGGCAGAGTCCGGATGTCGCCGAAATGGCGCATGTGCCTGTCGATAAGGTCGCGCAACGATGCGGCTGTGAAAAAGTACTCCTGGCGCAACCGCAACTCCTGCCCGGCCGGAGTCGAGTCGGCGGGGTAAAGCACGCGCGTCAAGCTTTCCGCGCGCGCGCGGTCCTCGAAAGCGCCGACGTGGTCTCCGCTGTTGAAGGCATCGAGACGGATCGGATCCACAGACCGGGCACTCCAGAGGCGCAGTGTGTTGACCCGCGCACCAAGCCACCCCACGATCGGTGTGTCGTAGGGCACCGCGAGCACGCGGTCGCTCGGTCGCCAGATCGCCGCTCCGTCACGCTCCGGATTCTGTTCGACGCTGCCACCGAAGCCCACCTGGACCTGCCGCTCGCGCCGCTCGAACTCCCAGGGGTTGCCATGGATCAACCAGTCCTCGGGAAGCTCGACCTGGTTTCCGTCGATGATCTTCTGGCGAAACAGACCGTGCTCGTATCGTATGCCGTATCCGTGGGCTGCGATACCCACCGATGCCATGCTTTCCATGAAGCATGCGGCTAGGCGGCCGAGCCCCCCATTGCCGAGTGCCGCGTCAGGCTCCAATTCCGAGATGATATCGAGTTCGACGCCATGCAGCCGCAAGGCATCGCGAATGTCGTCCGTGAGACCCAGATTACCCAGCGCGTCCCGCAGCAGGCGGCCAATGAGAAACTCGAGCGACATGTAGTAGACGCGCTTGCTGCCACGTTCTTTCGACAGCTTCGCGGACTTGATCCACCGGTCGATGACCCGGTCGCGCACGACGAGGATGGCGGCGGTCAGCCAATCATTCTGGGTCGCATTACCCGGCGACTTGCCCACGCTATAGGTCAGCTTCGCGAGGATGTCCTGCGCCAGCATTTCCACATTCGAAGCGCCGACGCTCGCGTCGGTTCGATGTTGCGCCGTTTGGCGAGCAAATGGGTTCTTCAATTGAGCGGCATCCAGCGTTGAGAACTAAGCCTTGTCGCGCAGTCAGCGGTGTTTGTCAGGCCCGACGTTAGTGGTGTGTCTCTGCATATCCCCGATTGGTTACCGCGATACACACGACGGAAGCGGTGACGCTCTGTCAGCCTGGACAGAAAAGTTCTGGTTGGCCTTTCCATTTGAACCTTGCCGCCATGACCACGGACCGATCGTGGTCCTGTTGCACCCGTCGCGTGGATCTGTCCCGCACTCCGCGAGGGCGATTACCACTGTCGCCCGGCCAAGGATGACGATCATGACGTCGATATTGCGACCGATGGATGGTGACCGGTACTCCGGCGCCCGTTCTGGCGTCAGGCATCCGCCAGCCACGGGAAGTTCGCCTCGGCTGACCAATTATCGACGCGCCGTCGGAACCACGCGGTCGCGACCTCCAGGCTATCGAACGCCGTGTCCGGCTGAATCTCATCTTTCAAGATCGCCGTCCAACCATCTGGAACCCGGCGGGCCGCGATCCGATGCTCGCGATAGTCGGCGAGCTGGCCAACGACGTGTCCGATGCTCCGACCATGCTTGACTGCTCTCCCTGCGCAAGTCTCGGCGTGCCGAAGGCGCACGTCGATCGGAATCCCACCCATCAGTCTAGGTGCGAGCCTTCAGGTGGCAATGCCAAAGGAGAGGCAAATCCTTTTCCGGACTGCCTGATATTCGTGCGTGCTCGTCGGGATCGCGCATCGGATGCGGAAAAGCTGGGCGGTGAGGGATCGCGACCCCGCCCTGCGACATGCCCGCACGCCCGCATGATCTTGACCCATGTCAACGCCGGAGGCCCCACCGTCACGCACTATCGGACGTGGTCGGAACGGGCATCGGACACGGATCACAACGTGTGTGGACGGTGCTTGTTCGCATGTTCGGGGGGCACGAGAGTGGATCTGACGCTGCTGATTGAAGTCATCGGCGAAAAGGTTGCGATGGCCCTGGTCGGCCTGTGCGTCGGCCTCGTGTTCGGCATTTCCGCACAGCGCAGCCAATTCTGTCTACGGGCCGCGACGATCGAGTTCTGGCGCGGGGCCACAGGGCACCAACCGTTCTGGGGTGGCGTCCTCGGGCCGCGCACGGCGATCTGGCTTCTCGTTTTCGGAACTGCACTGGCTGGCACACAGATCCTGCTCGCAATTGGCTACCTGGAGCCCAGTCGCATTCGTCAACTTTCGACGACGGGCACGCTGTCGGGTGCACTGTTCGGCGGCCTGATGTTCGGTGCCGGCATGATCCTGGCCCGTGGCTGCGCCAGCCGGCTCCTCGTGCTATCGGCGACGGGCAATCTGCGCGCGCTGGTGAGCGGATTGATATTGACGGTCACTGCGCAGGCGGCGCTGACCGGCATCCTGTCGACAGCACGTCTGCGCATCTCGGCATTATGGACAATTCCGGCCGAAATGCGCGATCTCCATGGCTTCTTGCCTGCCGGAACTGGTCTGCTTCTCGGCTTTCTCGTCGTGGGCCTCGCCGTGGCCCTCGGCATGCGTCACCGCATACCGCTCTGGCGCGTCGTGGCGGCGGCAGGCGTCGGCTGCGCGGTGGTCCTCGGCTGGGGCTTGACGGCGGCGATCGCCGCACGGGCCTTCGAGGTTGTTTCCGTCGAAAGCGTCACCTTCACGGGTCCGTCCACCGATACGTTGATGGTGCTGATCGCACGACCGGACATGCCGCTGTCGTTCGGGATCGGCTTGGTGCCGGGAGTCTTCGCGGGCTCGTTCTTCGCAGCGCTGCTGTCGGGCGAATTCGCGATCCAGACCTTCAGCGATGCAACGCCATTGCCGCGGTATATCGCAGGCGCGATGCTCATGGGATTCGGCTCCATGCTGGCCGGCGGCTGTGCCGTGGGAGCCGGCGTGACGGGCGGCGCACTGATGGCGTCGACGGCTTGGCTGGCGCTCCTGGCTATGTGGGTCGCCGCCGGCATCGTGGACTACGTGATAGACCGTCCGCGTACGGGGACGGTTTCCGATGCACGTCCCTCGAATGCCGTGCCCGGCGCAGAAGGCGCGAATTAGGCCGTCGGCTCTTGCTGGCAAGGGTACCGGATCCGCCGGGTTGCCGGAGTTGCAGGCTGTCGGCGGCGGTCAGCGTCGTGAAGTTTCAGACGTGACCCGCACTATGGTGCCCCAGGAGGGACTCGAACCCCCACTCCCTTGCGAGAACCAGATTTTGAGTCTGGCGCGTCTACCGGTTCCGCCACTGGGGCTGAGCGCATACCAGCGCTGAGCCGCGCATGACTACGACCGGGCTCGCCAAACGTCAACTGCCGATCGATGCGAGGTGAACTCTTGCAATCACGGCCCCAAAGGCTATGGCCATGCATCAATGGCGCGGGACTGCGCCGAAAAAGGCCAATAAGAGGCCAGGTCAGGGACAGAAATGCGATGTCAGGCAGCGCGACGAGGCCGGCAGCTATCCTCGAAGCCGCGCTCTGGAGTTTGGGCACGCTCGTGGCGATATCCCTCATCGCCATTGCCGGCCGCGAGGGCGCGCGCCACGTAGCCACACTGGAGATCATGTGCCACCGCGGCTGGATGGGCGTGCTGATGGTCCTTGCCGTGGCTGCCGTCGGGCCGGGCGTGCACAGCCTCGGCACACGTCGGCTCGGCCTGCACGCCTGGCGCAATGCCGTTCACTTCACGGCTCAATTTTCCTGGTTCTGGGCCCTGACGCAGATCCCGCTGGCGCAGGTCTTCACGCTCGAGTTCTCGATGCCGCTATGGCTCGCCGTACTGGCGCCAATGGTTCTGGGGGAGCGGCTGACGCTCGCCCGCGCCATAGCTGTCGGGGTTGGTTTCGCCGGGACGCTGCTCGTACTTCGGCCAAGTCTTGCCGGCGTCAATCTCGGCGCCGCGGCAGCGCTCTACAGCGCCATAGGTTACGCATTCTCGGTCATGGCGGTGAAGCAGCTCACGCGTACCGACAGCGCGCTGTGTGTGTTGTTCTGGATGTCGCTGCTGCAATGCCTCTACGGCTTCATCCTGCTGAGAGGCGCACCATCGTGGCCCTCACCCGTGGCGCTCGCCTGGATCGGTGCGATCGCTGTTTGCGGGCTGGCGGCGCACTTCTGCATGGCGCGCGCTTTCGCCCTAGCGGATACGTTGATCGTGGCCCCCATGGACTACCTCCGGCTCCCGTTGATCGCCGTGGTCGGTCTCCTGGCGTATGGCGAGCCGCTCGATCCGATGGTGCTGGTCGGAGGCGTCGTGATCGCGGCGGCCAATATCGGTAATCTTCTGGCCGAGCGCCGGCGCGTGTCAGCCACTATCCGTGGCGACGTGACATCGGCCTCGCGAGATCCGGACCGACAGCATCAGCAAACGTGAGGACGAGGATCATGGCATCGGTGATGTGGAAAGAGCTCACTGCGACGGAACTGCGTGACTTGGCCAGCCGCGACGCGACCGTGATTCTGCCGGTCGCCTCCATGGAGCAACACGGGCCGCACCTGCCCGTCGGTGTCGACACGATCCTTTGCGAAGCCGTGTGCAAGCTCGCCGCAGAGGCCGTGCGAGACGAGATGCCGGTCGTCGTGGCGCCGACGCTTTGGTGTGGCATGGCCGAACATCACATGGCCTTCGGAGGAACGTTCACCTTCGATATTCCGACCTATCGCGCGGTGCTCCTGGCCTTCCTGAAGAGCATCGTACGACATGGCTTCACGAAGGTGTTCATCGTGAACGGACACGGTGGCAACATCAGCGCACTGGCGGCCTTCCTGGCCGACTTCGAGATGGAGACGGGCCTCAAGGTCCGTGCGACGACCTATTTCGAACTGGCACAGCCGGCCATGCCGGCGATCCTGGAGGATCAGGAGCGTGTCAGGCATGCCTGCGAAGGCGAGACGAGCCTTATGATGGCACTGGCCGGCGACCTTGTCCGCACAGACCGGCTTCCCGATGCACACGGGCCGAAGTTCTCGACACCGCGGCCGCTGGGCGTCGGCCGGCATCGCTCCTACAAAAGTTTCACGGAGAGCGGCGTAGTTGGTGATGCCCGCCGTTCGACGAAGGAAAAAGGCGAGAAGCTCGCGGCCGTCTGCCGGGATGCGCTCGTCGCGGTACTTCGCGACCGGGAAGCGTGGGAATGATACCTTTGGACTGTCGCACGCAGGATCAGATTCGCAGGATGCGCAACCAGCGCGCCACGTCCAGCAGGCTGATGGCGGCGGCTGCCACGTAGGTGAAGGCGGCCGCCCTGAGGATCTGCCGTGCCGCCGGCATATCGGGCTCCGGGATATAGTTGCCGGCTTTCAGCACCGGCAGTGCACGGCGGAAGCTCGCGTCGAATTCGACCGGCAGCGTCACGGCGTGCATGACGATGGTCGAGCTCATGATCAGCAGCCCGACGGCGAACTCCAGAAGCAGGACATGCGGTGATTTGACGAGGATCAGCACCACCGGTGCCGCCAGCATCACGACGGCACCGAGCCGCTGCAGGTTGTGTGCCTGCACCGCCAGCTTCGTTCGGGCCGCCAAGGGCGCGTAGCCCGTGGCGTCCTGCATTGCATGGCCAACTTCGTGAGCTGCCACGACGACTGCGGCAAGCGAGCGTCCGTTGAAACGCTCCGGGGCCAGGCGAACGGCTTTGGCCTCGGGATCGTAGTGATCGCCGACCTGGGACGGCTCGACCGTGACGTGGGAGAGCTTCATTTCGTCGAGCAGATGCCGTGCCAGCTCTCCGCCCGTCCCCGGGAAGTCCGGCCGCTCCGCGCCGTACTTTTTCAGCACGCCATTCACCCAGAGACTGGGCAGCACGGCGAGACCAAGCGCCACGACGAGAAGAAGCAGAATGGCAACCACGTTGCGATGCCCTGGTGTTGCTCAGCGCCCCTTGAACTCGGGCTTGCGCTTCTCGGCCCAGGCGCGCAGCCCCTCGCGATGATCCTCTGACGCCGCGCAGTTGCGGCGCGCGGCAGCCAAGGCTTCGACGTCGAGCTTCCCGGCGGCGATCTCGTTGAGTGCGCGCTTGGTTCCGGCGACAGCGAGCGGCGCGTTGGCCGTGATCGTCGCGGCAAGCTGCTCGGCGCGGGTCATGAGGTGGTCTGACGGCACGATCTCGTCGAGGTAGCCGATGCGCAACAACTCGTCGGCGCCGATGGGTTCGGCGGTAAGGAACATGCGCTTCGCGGCGCCCAGCCCGAGACGGTTCACATAGCGGCGCAGGCCGCTCGGATAGTAGACGATGCCAAGCCGCGCCGCCGGCATGAACATGCGGCTGTCCGGCACACCGATGCGGAAGTCGCAGGCGAGCGCTACGTCGGTCGAACCGCCGTAGACGCCGCCGTTCAGCGCCGCGATGGTGGGGACGCGCAGCATCTCCAGCTTGTCGACCATCTTGGCGAAGGCGTCCGGGTCGCTTTCCTGCTTCGGATGATCCTTACGCTCGGCAAGCGCGCCGATGTGATAGCCGGAGCTGAAGCTCTTGCCGGTGCCGGTGATGATCAGTGCCCGCACCGCCGGATCGTTGTCGATGCGATCGAAGATCTCGGACAGCACGACGAGATCGCCGGGCTCGAGCCGGTTGTGCTCGCGGGGGCGGTGAAGCCGCAAGAGCGCGCGCCCGTCTGTAATCGTCAATTGCGGCGGAGTGGATACCGCCTCGGGTGCGTGCTCGGCCATGGAGTGCTCCTCAAGATGCCTGGATTTGGAGACCGAGCCGGTAGAACCGGTTGGCCGTGCCTGCGAACAGTTCCGCCTTCTCCGCCGCGCTCGCCCCTTTCGTCAAGAGCTTGCAGGCATTCCAGAACACCGCGTAGCCGTAAGAGCCCTTGTCGACGGGGAAGTTGCTCTCGAACATGCAGCGTTCGGCACCGAAGGCCTCGATGCAGGTCTCGATGTAGGGCTTCCAGGCATCGGCCAGCTTCTGGGACGATGGTGCCTCGGGCGCATCCTCGAATCCGAAGCCGTTGATGCGCATGCCGAGCCCGCCGAGCTTGACGTGGACGTTGGGCCGTTCGGCGAGACGCTTGATCGCCGCCGCCCAGACCGGGAACACCTCCGAACGCCTGCCGGCATAAGGACCGATCCCGAGCGGGCCGCCCACGTGATCGAGCACGATGTTCGTGTCGGGCAACGCTCCGGCCATCGCGGCCAATTCGTCGATCTGGGGATGGTAGAGCCAGGCATCGAACGTCAGGCCCATACGGCCGAGCGTGGCCACGCCCTTTCGGAAATTCGCATCTGCCAGTACCCCCTTCGGCGGCTGGTAGGCAGGGTTCATGACGACGGGATCCGCATCCCAGGCGGTGATGTGCCGGATGCCACGGAAATGCCCGCCGCCTGCCGCGACATGCGCCTCGAGCACAGCGGCGACGCGGTCGCCGAGCGACATGTCGGCGTGGCCGACGATGCCGGCATTGACCTTCGTCCGGCCGTAACCGCCGCTGGCGCTCATCGCGGCGATGCCGTTGACGAACTCCGTCTCACCGACAGGCCGCATCTCGACGGGGCCCTCGGCCCGGTGCATGGCGCGGCACTGAACGAACACGGTGCCGACGATGTTGTGGCCGGAGTTCGTGTCGGCCAGCAGCTCGTCGAGCAGATAGCGCCACCCCGGACGATCCCAGAGATGGTGGTGCGGATCGACGATCGGCAGATCGGGCTCGAGGATGGGCTCGGTGTGCGTCTTCAGCCAATCCTCGCGAACGGGGATGTAATGGATGTGCTGCGCCTGTTGCGGCGTCGTGGTCGACATCGGTGTCATCTCCAAATGGTGTCGCGCATGCGACGCTCTATTTGCCGCCCTGCGCGCGCACGTCCGCGAAAACGTCCCGGGCCACCATCATCGCCTCGCGAATGAGCGGCACGCCGACGTAGCCGGAGAGCTGGATCAGAACCTCCGTCAGCTCCTTCTCGGTCCAGCCCTGACGCAGGGCGAACCGCAAATGGATGTCGAGTTCGGGATGCCTGCCGGTCGCCGCATCCGAGACGACGCAAACCAGTGTACGCGTCTTCAAGTCGAGGCCGGGCCGCGCCCAGAGCGCGCCGAAGACCGTCTCGGTCGCGACGTCGATGAATTCCTGCGTGATGGGATCGGCGGCGTAATCCTTTTGGTTCTTCTCGAAGTCGGCTGCGCTGCGGAGCTTTTTCCGCATCGCGAGCCCCTTTTTGTAAAGTTCGCTCTTCTCGCGTTTGGCCATGGGGTGTTTCCTCGGTGTTTCGTGTTTATCGTTGCCGCCGCACTGTCATTCCGCGGCGCGGACGGGCAGCACCGGAGCCTCGGGAACCGGCATCGCATTGGCGAGCGGAATGACCTCCTTGGCGAAGCGGCGCATCATGCGATGGCGCGCCTCGCGCGGCACGTCGGCGGTCGAGTTCGATACGATGAAATAGTCGAAGCCGATGGCGCGCAGTTCGTTGACTCGGTGCGCCACCGTCTCCGGCGAACCGACGAGGTTCCGGTCGAGGATCGGATCGTTTTTCGCCGGATCGCCCATCTGCTTCATGTTTGCGAATATCTTGGCGAACTGCTCGTAGCCCTTGATGTCGGCCCACGGCGTCGTGTCGCTGGTGTAGTGCTCGGCTTGGAGCTGGTAGAAGCGCGCCATATGGCCCCGTGCCTCCTCGCGCGCTGCCGCATCCGAGTCTCCGATGAAGCACTTGGCGCTGACGGGTAGCGCGACATCCGTGGGTAGCCCGCGGCTGGCGGCCCTGGCCTTCCAGCGCGCCAGGATCTTGACGAGCAGGTAGTCCGGGAATTGCGAGAGCGAGAGCGGCGGCAATCCAAGCTCGGCCATGATCTCCGCGCTTTCCGGACTACCGATGGCGCCGAAGAACTGCGGCTTGCGTTCCAGTTTCGGCCGCACGGTGATCGGGCGTTCGATGTTGGTGTATTGGCCTTTGTAGGTGAAAGGCTTGCCTTCCAGCGCGCGTTGCGTGATCTCCCAACATTCGCGGAAGCGCTCGCGGCCTTCCGCCATGTCGATGCCGAGCGCGTCGTACTCGAGCTTGGCCGTGCCACGTCCCATGCCGATCATCACGTCGCCCTGCGCGAGCGTGGCCAGCGTAGCCACGTCCTCGGCGAAGCGGACTGGATCGTACCAAGGCAAGACCATGACGGCGGTGCCGAGCCCCATGCCCGGGCAGGCGGCTGCGACGTGGGACAGGACAAGAAGCGGATTGGGCGTCGGGTAATAGTCGGAGAAGTGATGCTCCACCATCCACACGGCATGGAAACCCAGCTCCTGTGCCAGCTTCGCATCGATGATCGCCTCGCGATACATCTCCGCATCGCTCGCGCCCTTGTCGCCGACGGCACCGATCAGAACTGCAAAACGCGGCTGCTTCGCCATCCCTCGTCTCCCGGATATCGTTTATCTCGCGGGGAGGGAGGCTAACCCGGTGGCGCGACGCTTGTCACGGTCTGACGTCAGCTCGGCTCCCGACCTCATGATCGGCTGCGCCGATATCAGTCGGGCGAGCCTTCGGCGATGAGCGCGAGTTCTTCGCAGTTGTGAACCACGATGGTCTGCCCGGCGAGAGAGATCAGCCCTTCGTCGCGGAAATCGCCGAGAGTCCGGCTTACCGTTTCGCGGGTCAGGCCCAAATGGCTGCCCAGATCGCGCTGCGTGAGCTTGAGATCAATTTCGACGCCGTCCTTGGACGTCTGGCCGTGCGTGCCCGCCAGCCGCACGAGGCACGCCGCGACCCGCGCACTGCTTTCCATCGTGTAGCTTTCGAGCAGATCGTTCGTGGTCCGCAAGCGATCGCACAGACCATCGAGAAGTGCGAACATGGCGTCCGAATTCTTGCGAAGGATCGGTAGCAGATCCCGCCGGTAGATGGTCACCGCCTCTGTCGCTTGGAGCGATGTGACGTTGGCCGTTCGCTCCTTGCCGTCCAGCGCGGCGATCTCGCCGATGAGCGCGCCCGGCCGGACGAAGCCCAGTACGAGTTCCTTGCCCTCTGCCGTCAGCTTGGTGACCTTCAGACTCCCGGATACGACCACCATCAAGCTGTCGCCTTTCTCGCCCTGGCGATAGACGATGTCACCGCGTGCCAGCTTGATGACCACGGCGTTCTTCATGATCTCGTCGATCAGCTCGGCCGAGCAGGACTGAAAAGCGCTGCGGGTGGCAAGTATGCTCCGTGCGCGCGCTCTGGTATCGGATCCGGCGGATTGCTCTCCACTTCGCGTGCTCGTCATGGCGTAAGGTGCTCCCTGAGCGAGGCTCGGCCTCAGGCGCAGATGCGTGGTGTTATCGGCTTGAAGATGCGGACTCCTTCGATGCCGAACAAGCGTGCTGCCAGCCGCCCCTTCGGGATGACGGCGATGCGGCGGCCGGCGCTCGTCTTGTCGAGGCCGGCGCTGGTCAAGGGGACGAGCATAGCCTCGAACGGGTCCGGGACCCTGACATCGCCTTCGGCCATCAGCAGGTGTTCGTCGAAGCCGACGTCCGGTGTCATGGCCATGCCGTCGAAAAGGTTACGGTACCAGTTGGAGTGCTTGTCCTTCCATTCGCCGGTGGAGGCGGGGCCGCCATTCGCCTTGTATTCGGGGCTCTCGAAGACCGCCGGCCCCGCCACCTCGTGCAGGGCGAGCCACGGCGAGGGCGTGGCGGTGAGGCAGCGGAAACGTTGCGTGGCCGTGAAACCCGGCACGTTGCGCACGAGTTGCGTGGTGTGCGTGATGTACCAGGTGTGCCAGTCGTGCTCGCGCGCGGCGTCACGGAAATCCATCTCGACCACGTAGATCATCGATTCTTCTCCTCGATCAGGCTCCGCCGCGGGATGCGGTTGCGATATGTTCGGCAGCAAGCAGGCCTTGGACGCCTGCTCGCGTCAGCCCGCCGATATAGGCCACGTGCGGTCCGCCTTCGAAACCGCCCGTCGTCGATCCAGCCGCGTAGAGCCCCTCGAAATGTCCGCCCGCGGCGCGCAGCACCCGGCAGCAGCCGTCGACCCGGATGCCGCCCATCGTGTAGGTGATGCCCGCACAAAGCGGAATCGCCATAAACGGTGCGGTCGCAATGGGCATGGGCCGATGGCGGTCCGTCGAGCGCGGCGGCGCGAGGTGCGCCATGGTGCCCTTCTCCAATGCAGCATTGTGCGCCGCGACCGTACTGCTCAGCTCTGCCGCGTCGATACCGGCTTTGGCCGCGAGTTCCGCCAGCGTATCCGCCCGGTGGATCGTGCCGCCGGCGTTGGCGAGCGCGGGATTGGCGGCAATGCGCGCCGACGCCCCCGGTCCCTCCCAGATCCGCACATCGAAAATAGCAGTCGCGCACAACGGATCCGGCAGGCTTGCGATCGCGTTGGCCAGCGCGACGCCGCCGACACCCTCGTCGGTGATGCGGCGCCCGCTCGCATCGACGACCAGTCCGGCGAGCGCCAGCGCGTCCAGTTCCGGATAGGGCCAAACGTTGTCGTTGGTCATGGCGTCACGGCAGAGCAGGTGCCCGTAGAAGCGGTTCAGATCCGAGATGGCGGCACCGACCGTCTGCGCCATGGTCAGCCCATCTCCCATGCCCGATGCGCCGCCGCGCTGCTTCACGGCTCGTGGTCGACCCGCGATGTGCCGGCTCAGGAGTTCCAGATTTGCCTGGAAGCCACCGTCGGCCAAAACCACGTTGCGCGCGTCGAGCCGGATTGTCTTGCCGCCCGACATTGCCTCTATGCCGACGCACCGCAGCCCGTCCATGACCAGTTGCAGGCCGCGCGTCTCGTTGAGAATTCGACCGTCCCGGGCGCGGATCGCATCGCCGAGCCGGTTCAGCAGGACATCAGGGCCGCGCCCCATCCAGTCCTGCCCGGCGGCGACCGCGCGCGAGGGCGACAGGATGTGGCTCTGCCATGCGACCGCTGTCTTCTGGAAGACGGTGCCGCCCTCCTTCAACCAGCCGACGAAGCGGCCGGCGTTCCACGCCAAGAGATCGGCCCACTCCGCGTCACCCGTACCTTGCAGAGTGGCGCCGATGGCGGCGCGCAGTGCTTCGGGCGGTGAAGCGAGATCCGTGAAAGCGAGATGAAAGACGCCGCCGGAATAGCGCGTGTTGCAGGGGTAGTGCGCACCGCCGCCTGCCTCGAGCACGATGACCGAGCACCCCAGCTCGCTCGCGCGGGCCGCGGTCGTGAGGCCTGCGAGACCTCCTCCCACGATGACGACGTCTGCGGCGCTCATGGCTGCTCCCGGTCGTGTAACGGATCCCGTCAAAGCTAAACGCCGGGTCGCGAAGGGAGCAAGCTGCAATGCGCGGGGCCGCGTTCGCTCTTGGATGGCGCGCGACGGTGCGGCTATAGAGCGAAGCGAAAGCCGCCACAGCGCAAAGGGGGATACCGATGCCGACGACCATTGGAATGTACGAGAAGGGCTACGAACTCGTCGGTGAAAGGCTCATGGCGCTCGGGCTCGACGTCGTCGTGCATACTTTCGACAAGGACGGGCGGTTCCTGATCGGCGGCGCCCGTGTGGCACCGGACGACGTCGATCTCGACTATCTCTGGCTCAATCAGAGCATCACGTCGGACGGCGTCATGGAGCCGGTCTTCAACGCCATGCTGACCTGCCGGTCGATCAAAGTGATGCAGACGTTCAATGCCGGGCTCGATCATCCCTTCTACAAGCGCATGAGTGAACGCGGCATCCGTATCTGCAACAGCAGCGCCCAGGGCGTCGCCATCGCCGAGTACACGATGGCGCAAGTGTTGAGTGCCGTGCACCCGATCGAGGAGCAGCGGCGCATGCAGACGGCGCGGCAATGGAAGATCACGCCGTTCCGCGAACTGTCGCAGATGCGCTGGCTGATCGTCGGGTTCGGTCCTATCGGCCGCGAGATCGCGAAGCGGCTTAAGGCATTCGGCACCAAGGTGACGGTGGTCCGCCGCTCGCCCGACGCAGGCGATCTGGCGGATACGGTCGGGACGTCCGCCGACCTGCCCCGCCTTTTACCCGAGGCGGATGTGGTGGTCGTCGCGTGCCCGTTGAACGCGGAAACGCGCGGCATGGCGAACGCCGGGTTCTTCGCGGCGATGAAAGAGGGCGCGATCCTGGTGAATATCGCGCGCGGCGGTCTCGTCGAGGATGCCGCGTTGCTGGCCGCGCTCGACAAGAACCGTCCCGCGCTGGCCATCCTCGACGTCTTCCATCAAGAGCCGCTTCCGCCCGACAACCCGTTCTGGTCGCATCCCAAGGTACGGATGACCTCGCACACGTCCTTTGCGGGAAGTGGCGTGCGCGACAGGTGGCATCTGCTGTTTCTCGACAACATCCAGCGCTTCATGAAGGACGAGCCGCTGCTCAACGAGGTCGATCCGCGCTCCTTCGGTTGAGCGGGAAGGTGCGGTCCTTGCCGGATGCGCACATATGCCCGAACATGGTCGCCGAAGAGAACAGAATACGCGGAGGCGCCCATGGATGTCGGAATGATGATGTTGTTCGCCAGCTACGGCTGGGAGAACTGCCCGGACCGCCAAGTCTGGGACGAGGAACTGCGGCTGGCCCAGATGGCGGCCGACCTCGGCTTCGACTGCCTGTGGTCGGCGGAGCATCATTTCAACGACTACTCGTTCGTTCCCGACAATATCCAGCTGATGACCTATCTCACGGCCAAGTGCCCCAACATCGACGTCGGCACGGCGGCCGTCATCCTGCCCTGGCACGACCCGTTGCGTGTGGCGGAGAACGCGGCCGTGCTCGACATGCTGGCGAAAGGGCGCCTGCGCTTCGGCATGGGGCGGGGTCTCGCCCGGCGTGAGTTCGAGGCGTTCCGGCTCGACATGAGCGAGTCGCGCGCCCGCTTCGACGAGGCGGCCCGCATGATCGTGGATGGCCTCAAGACAGGTTTCGTGGAGGGCAACGGAACCTACTACAAGCAGCCACGCACCGAGATCCGGCCGCGTCCGCAATATGCGATGGACGGCCGTATCTATGCCGTGGCCTCGAGCGAGGATTCGATCGACTCCGCGGCCAAGCTCGGTGCTCACATGGTGATGTTCGCCGACCGCCCCTGGGAAATGCGTGCGCCCGGCATCGAGAAAGGTCGGGAGTTGCATCGCAAGTATCACGGCACGCCGCCGCCGGTTCCGATGCTGACCGAGTTCGTGATCGTCGGCACCAATCTCGCGGAGTGCGAGGAGGAGGCGCGCAAGTACCAAGGCAAGTTCGTCGAATCGAACTTCTACCACTACGAGTTCCTTGGCGAGCACTTCAAGGCGGTGAAAGGCTACGACAGCTATCAGCAGAAGGCTGAAATCGCGCGCAAGGGTGGCGGAATTCCCGCCGCGATCGACGGTTTCATGAAGGCAGCAAGTTGGGGCACGCCTGACAAGATCCTGCGCGGTCTCGAAGAGCGCCGGAAGCTACTCGGCGACTTCGAGATGAACGTCTGCTTCCGCTTTGGCGGTACGCCCATGCACGTCTGCGAGCGCGGCTTGAAACTCTTTGCCAAAGAAATCCTGCCGGTCGTCAAGTCGTGGGAGGCGGCGCAGGCGAAAGCGGCGGAATAAGCTTCCCTTTCCGGCGGCATGATCGATATTCCGGCTGAAATGCGGGCAGGCGGGCTATCCCCCCTGCCCGTTGCATGACAGACGCACGAGTCCTGCGATCCCGAGCTACCTCGCTGCGGCCGTTCGTGGCATATGTGCACACTGCCGGCTCGCCTCATTGTTTCGCGCCGGCTCTGTCACGAGAAAAACATTGCCGACGCCAGCCGCGAGCCCGGACCATCCATCGTGAGCGCTGATCCCGACAAGGCCGTCTATGATCTGACGCCCGTCGGGCGATTCATCGTGCTCGTCTCGGTGATTCTGGCATCCACCTGTTACACAGCCACCATCCTTGTCGCCACGACGCTGCTGCCGCAGATGCAGGGCGGCCTCTCGGCCACCCAGGACGAAATTTCCTGGGTCATGACGTTCAACATTCTCGCCACAGCCGTGGCGACGCCGATGACCGGCTGGCTGGTCGCCCGGTTCGGACGCCGACGCACCATGATGTGGTGTCTGATCGGCTTCACTGTTTCGACGTTCTTCTGCGGCGCCTCGCAATCTCTGGAATCGCTGGTCTTCTGGCGCATCATGCAGGGCGGGCTGGGCGCGCCGCTCATTCCGCTGAGCCAGACCCTGCTCCTGGATAGCTTTCCTCGCAGCCGCCATGGCTTCGTACTGTCTCTCTACGGCATGTCGAACATCGTCGGGCCCGTGATCGGCCCGATGTTCGGCGGCTACATCGGCGAAGTCCTAGGCTGGCAGTGGGGCTTCTACATGGTGCTGCCGGTCAGCATCATCGCCTATGTTCTGTTCCGCTTCTTCCTGCCGGCCGACGATCCGCAAAGCGAGCCGCCCCGGCTCGACTGGATCGGTTTCCTTTCGCTTTCGACGGCCATCGCGGGCGTGCAGCTGGTGCTGTCGCGGGGGCAGCGGCTCGATTGGTTCGAGTCGACGGAGATCTGGATCGAGACCATCGTCGCGGCGATGGCCTTCTACATCTTCCTGACCCACAGCTTCACGGCGAAGGGGACCTACCTCAACCTGAGCCTGTTCAAGGATCGCAATTACGCCATCGGCTGCGTGATCGTCACGCTCTACGGGATGCTGAATTTCGCGCCGGTCGTCCTGTTGCCGCCACTGTTGCAACAGTACGCCGGTTATCCGGATTCGGCGATCGGCACGTTCGTGGGGTGGCGCGGCGTCGGCAACGGCATGGGTTTCTTCACGGCCATGTGGCTGCAGCGGCTGGACCCTCGGTTCAATCTGGTGTTCGGCGCTTCGGTTCAGACCGCGTCGGGCGTCTGGCTCACGCACATCAATCTGGACGTCGATGCGACGACACTGGCGCTGAACAGCCTCATGCAGGGCTTTTCTGTCGGTATCCTGTGGGTGCCTTTGACGGTGGCGACGTTTTCGACACTCCCCCCCCAATACCGGCCCGAGGGATCTTCGGTTTTTCACCTTCTGCGCAATCTCGGGTCGAGCTTGTTCATTTCGGTCGCAGTAGCGGAGATCATCCGTTCGACGAGCGCCAACTACAGCCGCATGACCGAGATCGTCACCGCCTACAACAAGGCGTTGCAGCTGCCCTGGGTCACCGGCGCCTGGACGATCGAAACGATCCCTGGAATCGCGCGCCTGTCCAAGGAGATGGTACGGCAAGCGACGATGATCGGGTTCACCAACGCGTTCCTGCTCTATACGGTGATGTCGGCGATCGCGATCCCGCTGTGCATGCTGGTGAAGTTGCCTCCGAAGCGCGCATGAGGCGACAGAGCGAAAACCGGCCGGAGCGAGGGGGGACAGGGCCCCGCGACCTGACGGCAGGGCCCTGAGGATCATGCCGGGGAAGTCGGTTTCGTCAGGCTGATCCGATCTTGAACGTGCCGCCTTGAATGCGTTCTGAACATCGCGTTCACTTCATGTTCATGGCCGAGCGAACGTGCCCGGTAAAGTGCTGGAGCGGTCATTCGGCCTTCTTTTCCGTTACGCCGAGCACGTCCGCGAGGCGCGTCTGTGCCGAGCCCGGCCGCAATGGTTTCTGTTGGCTCTCGTGGGGGGCCCAAGCCGTCAGTGTCACGATTTCGAAGGTTGCGATCACGCGGCCATCGGCCCGCGCGAACCGCTCGGCATAAATCTCGGCTGCCCGCATCAGGGTGGAGCGGCGCAGAAATGTCCGGCGGCGATCACGCAAGACGTTCGTCGCGCCCATCATGCGAATGTCGCGCATCAGGGCGATCGCACTGTCATAGGCCACCTGCACCCGCTCGCTGTCGGTCACGGGCAATGCAAAGCCCGCCCGCTGAAGCAGTCCTCCCAGATCCCGCACGTCGGCGAACGGAGCTACGCGCGGAGACGCACCGCCCTCCAATTCCGCCTCCGCGAGTACGAAGGCCTCGCGCAGTTCGGCAAGAGTGCCGCCACCCAGGAGGGCGACGAGCAATAGCCCGTCCGGTTTGAGTGCCCGCCGGGCCTGCACCAGAACGCCCGGAAGATCGTTGACGTGCTGGAGCGAAAGCCCTGACACCACCAGGTCGACGCTGCCCGGTGCCAAGGGCAGAAATTCCTCGTCGGCGCAAATCTGCTGCCCCCCACATCGCGCCAGAAGGCCTGGAGCCGCCTCGAGGTCGAGGATCGTTCCAATACCCGCTATGCCGCGCAGATGCCGGGACAGCACACCATGGTACGCGCCCAGGTTCAACGCCACGGGGAACGCGCGCTTGATCAGGCTCAGGCGGTCCGCCAAGTCCTCTGCCACGTGCCGCAGCAGGAAGTCGTGCGCCTCTGCCGTGCCGGCGACGCGTTCCTTGCGACGGAGGAGAAGTTCTCGGTCGAAGATGTCGTGATCCGATGGCACGTGTCGTTCATCTCTTTGGTTGCCAGAGACCTGAGCAGGGCACAGAATGTGTTTCGTCAGCGTGCAGCCAGATTGCTCGGGCCCAGTCCTTGCGCGATGAGTACCACAGCTCCGGCGATAGGGAAGCGCAGGCAATGCCGCGCCAAGCATGGAGCCTGCGTCTGCGCGACTTGGGCCGGCGGATCGCCGACCTCGTCGTGCCGCCGAGTTGCCTCGCCTGCCATGCGCGTATCTGGGGATACGATACGTTGTGCGCGACATGCTGGCGGCGCGTCACTTTCATTCGTCACCCGCTGTGCGACCGGCTGGGTCTTCCGCTTCCGTTCGGCACTGCCGCCGACGGCCCTTTGATCTCTGCTGCTGCGGCCGCATCACCCCCACGCTACGACAGGGCGCGCGCCGCCGTCGTCTACAACGCAGAGAGCGTCGCGCGCGATCTGATCCATGGCCTCAAATACGCCGACCGGCACGAGGCACGGCGCCTCCTCGGCCGCTGGCTGGTCGCGGCGGGCGAGGAGTTTTTTGCCGACGCGGACGTCTTGGTGCCCGTGCCGATGACACGTTGGCGGTTGCTGCGGCGGCAATTCAATCAATCGGCGATGCTGGCGCAGGAGGTTTCGCGGGCGACCGGCCTTGCCGTCGCCAATCATGTCCTTGTCAAGCGCAAGTCGACCCAGCCTCAGGTCGGATTGACGCGGTTGCAGCGCGCCGAAAACATTCGCGGCGCGTTCGCCGTCCCGGAGGGGCAAAAAGAGCGGATCGCGGGTCGCAAGATCGTCATCATCGACGATGTGGTCACGACGGGCGCCACGGTAGAAGCCTGCGCTACGGCACTGAAGTTGGCCGGGGCGGCTCGGATCGACATCCTCGTCGTGGGCTTGGTGACGACGCCGCTGCAAGTCACCCCCTGAGGCGGAGAGCCCACGAACCGTTCGCTGGCACTCGCAAGGGGGCTTTGCCAAACGCACAGAGACGCCTAAATATCTGCCAAAGACAGGGCGATTGGCCCGTGAGGATCTTGAGCATGGCCGACGTGACGATCTACACTACACGCTTCTGCCCCTATTGTGTGATGGCGAAGCGTCTCTTGAGCAGCAAGGGCGTCTCCTTCAAGGAGATCGACGTCGGCGGAAATCCGGCCTTGCGCGGCGAGATGGAGGAAAAGTCGGGCCGGTACACTGTGCCGCAAATCTGGGTCGGCGACGTGCACGTGGGCGGGTGCGACGACCTGCATGCTCTCGATGCGGCCGGCGAGCTCGATCCATTGCTGGCGGCCTGAAATGATCACGGCGCCGTGTTCGACGGTTAACGGACGGTAAACGGCAGCGGCTTAGTGTCCCGGCTCCGACAACTGGTTCCCCATGCGTGGTACTCACGACTAAGTTCCGAAGCCAGCAGGAATGCTGGCAACGTTATGATTCTAGTGGAGCTTTTGCAGCTGACGTGTGGTTGCGAGCCCACCCGCAACCGGGGACCAGACGTCAGATGCGCTACACTAGGCGCGATAGGCGGGGCGACTAGAAGGCGGCGCGAAAGCGTGCCAAGCAAGGCACGGAGTGTACGATGATCAAATATCAGCTCGTCTGTCCCAAATCGCATAGCTTCGAGGGGTGGTTTTCCTCGAGCGCCGCTTATGACGCGCAGCGCAAGAAGCGCCAGGTGCGCTGCCCGACCTGTGGTTCCGCAAAGATCGACAAGGCGCTGATGGCGCCGAGCGTCGTCACGAGCGAACGGGCCACCGTCACGCGCAACGCGCCAGACGCTGCACCGCCTTCCGCCGAACAGCACGTCGCGCTGCCACCCGAGGCACGCGAGTTGCTGCAGAGGATGCGTAAGCTGCGTGACGAGATCCTTTCCAAGTCGGAATACGTGGGCCCGAAGTTCGCCGAAGAGGCGCGGCGGATGCACGTCGAGGAGACCGAGCAGCGCGCCATCCACGGCGAAGCAACGCGGGCGGAAGTGGAGTCTCTGGCGGAGGACGGCATCGACGTCCTGCCCATCCCCATCCTCCCGGACGACCACAACTGACGTTGCCACCGTCGACGCCTGCGGGGCAACATCGTGGCGCCAGCGCATCTTGCACGCCTGCGTTCGGCGCGTATTGATGTGCGCCTCGGATCATCTCGGAACAGGCAGCACAAGAATATGAGCATCCAAACCATCGGTTACGTCGGTCTTGGCGTCATGGGCGAGGCCATGTGCCGCAATATCGCACGCAAGGGCTGCTGGAAGGTGATCGGGTTCGATCGCGTTACAGCTCCCATGGAGCGCCTCGAGGCCGATGGGGTGGCGCGAGCAAGCTCTCTGGCGGATCTCGTGGCCACGTGCGACGTCGTGCTGATGTGCCTGCCGGGCGGAGCGGAAGTGGAAGCCATCGCCCGCGGTCCTGGGGGACTGCTGGAACGGGTACGCCCGGGACAGACCGTGGTGGACATGTCCACCGCTCCACCGAGCCTGATGCGCGAACTGGGTGAAGCATTCGCGGCCAAGGGCGTTTCCTTCGCGGATGCGCCCGTCGCACGCACGCGCCAGGCCGCCATCGACGGCACGCTGTCGATCATGGTTGGCGCCGACCCGACGGTTTTCGCCCGCGTGCAGCCGATCCTCGCAACGATGGGCTCAGACGTGACGCATTGCGGGGCGGTCGGCGCGGGACAGATCGTCAAGCTGATGAACAACATGGTCGTCTACGAGACCGTGATGGCCATCGCCGAGGCGATCTCGATCGCGGAGGCGGCCGGCGTCGACGGCAAGCTGCTTTACGAAACCCTGTCGAAGGGCTCCGCGGACAGTTTCGCCCTGCGCAACCACGGCATGAAGGCTCTGCTGCCGCAGGAGTACCCTGAGCAGGCCTTCTCGGCGCGCTATGCTCTCAAGGATCTTTCCTACGCCGTGGATCTCGCCGCGCAGACGGGCGTGAACGCGCGGGGAGCCCGCCTCGTTTGTCAGCTGTTCGAGGAAGCGATCGCGCGAGGAGACGGTGACCGATACGCGCCCGTCATCCGGCGTGTCATGACCGCCCCCAAGTCCTGACGGGGACAGGGACCGCCGCCGGGCGTATCAGGCGGCGGCCAACCGCTGGCGGCCGATCCAGGCCATGGCCTCGAGCAGGCCATGGGCCTCCGCTGCGCGGGTAGTCGTCAGTCGCAGGCTGTTGCCATCGCCGAGGCGGATCTCGACGATCTGAAGGCATATCGGGCAAGCCTGCCGCAGATCGAACAGCGCCGTAATTCCGATGCCGACGAAAAGTGCACCTCCGATCAAGAATTTCGGCTCCGCGATGGCCATGACGACCGGAAGGACGAACATCATCCCGAGGCCGATCATGACGACGGCGGCCGTAACCTGACCGGAAACGTTGGCATCGACCTCGACTCGATGATCGATGGAGGCGATGTCGGCGATCGCGCATGTCCGTTGGCCAATGCGCAAATGGCGTCCGTCGCGGGAGATCTCCCACACCGGCGGCGCTTTTGCCCAGATATCGACCACGCGACCCTCCCTCCGGGACGAACGCCTCGGCGCGCCAGCGGGCAGCTGCCGCGGGGGCCTCACGCGCGCCGGTGGCTTCAGGCAAGCAATCCATAGCTCCGGGATGGACGTGGGATGCGCAACTGCGCCCAACCCTGCATCGGAACAGCTTGCCACAGCTTCGTTTGCAGCCGCCTAACGTCTGTGTTTGCAGTGGCACGGCGATTAGGCTATCAGAGCACTCAGCAGCACCCGTAGCTCAGCTGGATAGAGTGTCGCCCTCCGAAGGCGAAGGTCACAGGTTCGAATCCTGTCGGGTGCGCCAATAACACTCGGCCAGAAATTCTCTGGCCTGCAGATCGAGCCTTCAAAAGCCCAGTATTTGCTGGCGTTTCCGAAGATAGCTGAC
>VFQT010000515.1_pt1 | contig 55556 bp, 43 predicted proteins | sample 3512381 | NCBI WGS metagenome assembly VFQT01 (sample SAMN10412376, study PRJNA504923) | tailings metagenome | isolation source: Relicate 2 Philex TSF3 active mining site | place: Philippines: Tuba, Benguet | collected 2017-08-29
CTGCTGTTGCTGACGAACGACGGCGCACTGGCACGTCATCTGGGGTTGCCGAGCACCGGCTGGCTCCGCCGCTACAGGGTGCGGGCGTTCGGTCGCGTGACACAAGCCGACCTGGACCGCCTCAAGGAGGGGGTGGAGGTCGAGGGTGTGCAATACGGTCCGGTCGAGGCGACGCTGGACAAAGTGCAGGGCTCCAACAGCTGGATGACTGTCGCGATCCGCGAGGGCAAGAACCGCGAGGTGCGCAAGATCCTCGCGAGCATCGGCCTGGATGTCGGGCGCTTGATCCGCATCTCGTTCGGACCGTTTCAACTGCTCGAGCTGCAACCGGGATCGGTGGAGCTGGTCAAACGGCGTGTCGTCATCGAGCAGCTCGGCCCACGTATCGCGCGCGAGCTTGGGCTTGCCGATGACGAGGATCTGCGGCGCGGCCACGGCCGAGACCGGAAATCGAAGTCAGACGACGACGAGGTCGCGTGAGGATCGTTGCGGGAAAATTCAAGGGGCGAGCGCTCGTCACACCCGCGGGAGGCGGCACGCGTCCGACATCGGACCGGGTGCGGGAGGCGGTGTTCAATATCCTGGCGCACGGGATGCCCGGCTTCGAGATCGTCGATGCGCGGGTGATCGACCTGTTCGCGGGTACCGGTGCCTTGGGCATCGAAGCACTGTCGCGCGGGGCGCATTATTGCCTGCTCGTCGAACAGGACGTGGAGGCGCGAGGCGTCATTCGGCGAAACATCGAGGCGTTCGGGCTCACCGGTGTGGCACGGATCTACCGGCGCGACGCGACGGACATGGGGCCCGCCGGTAACGTGGAACCTTTCACGCTGGTCTTTCTCGACCCGCCGTACGGCAAGGGGTTGGGTGAGAAGGCGTTGGCGTCGTTGATTGGCGGCGGTTGGCTGGCACCGGGGGCGGCGATCGTCTTCGAGGAGCGCGCGGGGACGCGCATCGCCTGGCCGGAGGAGGTCGCGGCGGTCGACGAGCGCACGTGGGGGGATACGACCGTCTTCTTCGCGTGCTATCGCGGCGCGGGGGCTGGGGCATGACGACCTCTTCCGATCCGGCAGCCCGGGCTCACGGTGGCCTCAACGGATGGGTGGAGGCCGGGTTTTTCTCGTTCGCGCTGGCGGTCCTGAACGTGTCCTATGCGCTGGGACACCAGATCGGCGCGCATCCGGTGGTGTTCCTCGTCTATGCGATGAACATCGCCGCGTTGACACTGCTGCTTTTTACGGGGCCGGGTCCGCACTGGCGCGCGATCGTCCGGCATCCCCTGAGTTTCGCGGTGGGGGGCGGCATCATTGCGATGGAGGCGACGTACTATATCCTCTTGAAGTACGTCACGCCGGCGGACGGCAGCATGCTGGTGCGCACGAACGTGCCGATGGCGGCCATTCTGGCGGCGTTGTTCCTCGGTCGACGCACGCCGCCGCTCGGCGTGTTCGGTATCGTGATCGTCGTCGCGGGGATCGCATGGTATGTGCCGAGTATGAAGGCTGACACCCTTTGGATCGGGGTGGCGCTGGGGCTCGCATGCGGCACGATCATGAGCCTGAGGGCCTTCGCGACGGAGTTCCATCCGTGGAACCGGAAAGCGCATTCGATTCAGGACAAGATGCGTGTGACCGGCCTCGTGTTGCTCGTCACCTCGGCGCTGGGCACGTTGCTTGTCGGCGGTCTCATCGCTGTGGTGGCGGCAGGGGCGATCGTAAAACCGCAATGGCTTCCGGAACCTGCACACTTCGCCCACTGGCCGACGTTCGCGCTGGCCCTCTTCATGGGGGCGCTGGTACTCACCGCGATGCAGTACTTGGGCTTCTCGGTGGTGGTGAAGATCCGCGCCGAAAATTTCATGGCGACCACGGCGTTCATTCCGCTGGTGACGATCATCGTGCAGATGGCCGCGATTGCGCTGGGCATTCTCGACCCTGTTCCCTTCGCCTGGTCGATGCTCACCCCCATGGGGGTCGTGATCGTGGGCGTTCTGATCGCGATCTGGGCCGGTCGGCGCCGGTTGGCGACCGGAGGCTGATGCATCTCGGTGGCGGCGCTCCGAACGCCGCACCTTCGAGGTCGGGAAGGGCTCAGGTGAGGCCCGATACCTGAGCGCCGACGAGTATCAGCGTCGTATTGTCCTGATGCAGGTCGCCCGCGGCATCCACCGCGCGCATGAGTGCATCGGCGACGGCATCGATGCCTTTGTCGCGGTAAGCCGTCATGACCTCGCGGATCTCGTCTTCCTCGAGTGTGAGGAGACCGTCGCTGGCCAGCAGCACCATGTCGTCGGGCTCGAGTCTCAACGGCGCGTCGGACGTGTCGATGAGGTCCAGCTCCTCGCCGGTGATGGCGGAGCGCAGATAGTGACGGCGTGGGTCCGCCTTGGCGTCGGCTGCCGACATCTTGCCGTCCGCGACGAGCTGATCGAGTAGCGGTGCCAGGGAATGGTCCGCGTTGAGGCGTGCAAGCTGGTTCCGGCGGTAGAGAAAGAGCGGACTATCGCCGACGCTGATCCACTCTGCGCCGGTCGCGCCGAAGTGCACTGCGACCAGCGTGGCACCCATGCCGCTCAGGTTCGGCTTTTCGTCAACCTTGTGTCTGATCCCTGCGTTGGCCGCCTGGAGCGCGCGCCCCATGCGCTGAATGGTGTCGCCCTGCTGCCCTGCAAGCTCACCGAGAAAAGCGGTGCAGGCGGTCTTGCTCGCGACATCGCCGGCGGCGTGGCCACCCATGCCGTCCGACAGTACGATGACGAGACTCGTTCCCTTGGGTAGCGGCGTGCGCGGCGCCATCGGACTGTCTCCCGGCCAGACGGCTGCGGAATCCTCCTGATAGCGCCTCGCGCCCTGGCTCGTGCGGCTGGTGTGGCGATACTCGAGCATCAACCCTTCATCTCTGCCAGCTCCGCCCAGTCGAATTCCTCGCCGCAGAACGGCACGAAGACGAGCTGGGTTCGGCCCATGGTGATGACGTCCATCGGCGCCAACTCGACGGCGCCGGTGGGCTTCTTCTCGTTCACCGCCACAATATTCGTCTTTGCAAGGTTGGGCACGAGCAAAAATTTACGATCTGCGCTGTCGTAGCGGATGTAGGCTTGTTCCTGGTTGGAGATCGTCTCGTCGCCGAAGTCGATGGGTATGCGTTGGCTGGATGCGCGGCCGACCGTGTTGTTGCCTTCGAAGATCGGGCGAAAGGCGCCCAGGCCGAGGCCACCGATCACCACCAGCCAGCCAACGACCGGGTCTTGGAAGAATTCAGCAGGTTTTGCCTTGTTTCGGCCGCGCAAGAGTTGGGTGCGCTCGGGCGGCATCGCCGAGGATACCCGCGCGGTCGCCTTGCGGGAAGCGGGCTCGGAAAGTTCACCGAGCGCGAGAGCCAGACGCTCGGCGCGGCCCTTGTCGGTGCCACGTGCCTGACGGGCGGCTTCGGCGGCGGACACGCCGGTCTCTGCGCGGGTCGGCATCGCCGCCTCCGCCTCGGGTGGCAGCGGCGGTGGCGTGGCGGCGGCATCGCCGGGGTCGCGACGGGACGGAACGTCGGCTGCAGCGAGTGCGTCTCGCAACGAGCCGATCATGCGATGCTCGGCTGGCGGCAAGGCGGCGCGATCGATGTCGCGGGGCGAGGTCATGGTTACCCTCCTCCTTCTGGTGGAACGTCGGAACGCGCTTACGAAATGCGGAAGTCAATTCAGGCCGTGGTCGTATCGGGAATCTCGGCAAGGCGGCGGTACGACGCTGCCGGACGCCGCTTGAACGTCAGACGAGCGGAACCCAGCTCGATGAGATCGTCGTTGCGAAGGGGGGACGAGATGGGACGCTTGCCGTTCACCTTGACGCCGCCGTGGGCGATCTCGGCCGCGCCGCTGATATCGAAAATGACGAAGTCCCCGTCTTGGGAACGGCGGATGACGGCGTGGAAGGGCTCGACCCCATCGCCGTCGAGGACGAGGTCGTTGTCCGCATCCCGGCCGATCCTGACGATTTCGCGTGTGACCGCGTGGGCGACGAGCGCGTTGGACCCAGCGACTTCCAACCACGCGCGAGCTGAGGGGCGGGTGCGACAGGCGTCTTCGTGAGATGGGAGCGGCTCGATCATGGCTGCGGCGTAGAGCTGCTGCAAGCGGCGCCGGCGCGTGAACCAGCGACCGAAAACAAGAAGGAAACCGATGGGAAGCACAAGGGCGGCGACCCCAAGCGCGATGACGATCTCGGGAGCGCGGGCGTAGCCTACGGTCGCCATCGCGTACAGCTTGGTTGCGATTGCGGAAATGTCGCCTGCGTCGTGCGCGCCAAAGCCTACGACGGGCGCGGCACCACGCGACCAGAGAAACCCGGCTGCGGTCACTACGAACAGGGCCGCGACGAGGAATGCTGTGTTGAGGCGTCGCATGGTACGAATCATATCCTTCAATCCGATACGGCAATCTTCTGTGCGTTCGGGGCGAGAACATGGCTCGATGACGACGTCTTTTCGGCGACGGCGACGAAAGACATTGTTTCCCATGGGGCGGGGCGGCTGGCACGCCACACGCGGCCCATCGTTCCGCCACATTGGTCACCGCTGATGCCACCGAGGATTCGGGCGAAAACAGTCCGAAAATGCTGGTATCGTGGTGACTCGCGGGACAGCCGACGCGATGTCAGGCGGACCACTCGACAGGAAAGATCGAAGCCGGACCTATGACGAACCTCGTCGCGTTGCCTGTGGGCACCGAGCTGGTGGGCGACTTCCGCATCGAGCGCGTGCTCGGAGCGGGCGGGTTCGGTATTACCTATCTGGCGCTCGAAACCGCGCTCGCGCGGCGCGTCACGATCAAAGAATATTTTCCCGTCGATTTCGCGGCACGTGACGCGGCGTCTGAGGCCGTGTGCCCGCGCTCGCAGGGCTCGGAAGAGGATTACGCCTGGGGCCTGGAGAGGTTTCTCGACGAAGCCAAGACGCTGGCGAAATTCAATCACCCCAACATCGTGCGCGTCTACCGGTATTTCCGTGATCGCAATACCGGGTACATGGTGCTTCACTTCGAGGAAGGGAAGAGCTTCAAGGACTGGTTGAAATCCCTCGGCCGTACGCCTCGGCAGCAGGAGATCGACAGCATCCTGGTGCCGCTGCTGGATGCCCTGGAGGTCATCCACGGGGCTGATTTCCTGCATCGTGACATCGCGCCGGACAACATCATCATCCGGACCGACGGCACGCCCGTTCTAATCGATTTCGGTTCGGCCCGCGGGGACATCGCCAAACAGACCAAAACGCTCTCGGCGCTGGTGAAGCCAGGCTACAGCCCCTACGAGCAGTACGCGACGACGAGCAGCAAGCAGGGGCCCTGGACGGACATCTACTCATTGGCGGCGACGCTCTATGTCGCGGTGACCGGCGCACGGCCGCCCGATGCGCCATCCCGCATGGTCGCGGACGAATTGGTTCCGGTGCGCGAAGCCGCGCGAGCGTCGTATCGGCCAGGCTTCCTGGCGGCAATCGACCAAGCCCTGATCCTCGATTTGAACGCGCGGCCGCGGTCCGTCGTCGATTGGCGCGCCCAACTTCTTGAGCCCGCGAAGCCGGCACGGAATGCGGCGCGCAAGGCCAACAGGACGGCACCTCCCGCGCCCAGGCCCGCCGGTGCCGCGCCCCCACCTCCTGCCGCCGCGCGGGAACGCCCTGCGGCCACGGCGGCCGCCGGTTCGGATGCATCGCTGTCCTCCGCGAAGTCGGACGCGGTCGATACGACCGGGCCCGGGCTGATCGGCTCGTTCATGGAGGGCTGGCGACAAGGGGCGGCCCAATCTGCCCCTCCTATCGATAGTGTCGCGTCCGCGCCGGCTCCGCCCCCACCTCCGCGTGATGTCGCGCCCAAGCCCGCGAAAAAGGTGCCGTCGCAGAAAGCGCGTGTGGCGAGGCCGGTCGTCCCGGCACCGATGCCGGCGGTCGAGCGCGTGGCATTGCCCGTGGTGGTCGCCGCGTCCGCCGTCGCGGCGGACGAGATCAAGGACAAGCCGCGGATTGCCGCTGGCCAGCGCCGATGGCGGTGGCGTTCGCTCGTGGTGAAGCTGTTGATCGGCGTCGGGGTCGCGGGCACGGCTGTCGCGCTGCTGGATCAGCTGCCCGGCGTCAACCGCGAGGGCGCTGCCACGATGCTGCTGCAGAGCGGTGGCGCCATCCCCGTCGCCGATCTGCCCGGTCACGTGGGGCCTGTACGCGCCCTCGCGTTCACGAGCGGTGGGGCGGAGGTTGTCAGTGCCGGAGCGGATGCAACCTTGAAGATCTGGGCTTCCGGGAGCTGGACACTCGTTCGTGAGATCGTCCTGGAACACGGCGCGCCGACGGCGATGGCCGTTCACGGGACACGCGCGGCAACTGCTCACCGTGATGGGACCGTGGCCGTCTGGGATCTCGGGGGCGGCACCAGGGTCGCTTCGTTTCGCCGCAACGAGGCGACCGTCTGGTCCGTCGCATTTTTGGGAGACGGCGATACGGTCGCAGCGGCCGCGCACGACTGGATCGTGAGCGTCTGGAACGTTGCTCAATCGGAGGCTCCTGTGCGGCTGCTCACGGCACACCGGAGCGCCGTGCAGGCGGTGGCCTACGCGCCTGAGGGCGAGCTGATTGCGACGGGAGGCGCCGACAAGTCGATCCGCCTGTGGCGCAAGGGCGATGGCGGTCTCTTGCGCAGCTACCGGGCGCACGCGGATTTCGTGACGGCGCTGGCTTTCGACAGTGACGGGGGCGTGCTTGCGTCGGGGAGCCTCGACGGCCGCGTGAAAGTCTGGTCCGCATCGGGTGAGACGCTACACGTCGATCTGGGGGGGCATACCGGCCGGGTGGAAGCGCTGTCCTTCGCCCCCGACGGCAAGGCTCTCGCGTCGGTGAGCGAGGATGGGAGCATCCGCGTCTGGGACCCCCGGCAGGGAAAGCCCGTACGCACCATACAGCCGAATACCGGCGGACTTGCCGCCGTCGCTTTCGGTCGCGACGGGCAGCATATCGCGGCCGGTGGCGCGGACGGCCATGTGCGGATCTACAACGTAGGGGCGACGAAGCCAGGCACGTGAAACCTGTTCCCGGATAATTGCGTCGGTCCCGATAATCGCTACTGTCCGCGACAGTCAGAGCCAATCAATTCGGGAGACGAACCGATGCCGACAGTCGGCCTCATCGGCGTGGGCCTCATCGGGCGTGCGTGGGCTAACGTGTTCTCGCGCGCGGGATGGGATGTGAAGTGCTGGGATGCGAGTCCGGAAGCCAATGCCAATGCGCCAGGGCTCGTCGCCCAAAGCCTCGATGCGCTCGCGCAGCATGGGCTCGTGAGCGATCCTGCTGCCGCCGCCAAACGTGTTGCGGCGGTCGCGACACTCGAGGAGGCGGTCGCAGGCGTCGATCTCGTTCAGGAATCCGGGCCTGAGACCATCGAGGCAAAGATCGCGATCTGGAAGCAGCTCGATACGGCTGCGCCGCCCGAGGCGATCCTAGTTTCCTCCTCGTCGGCCATCAAGGCGTCGCGCTTCACCGAAGATCTGAAGACGCGCGAGCGCTGCCTGATCGCGCATCCCGTCAACCCGCCGCACCTCGTGCCGGTGGTGGAGCTTTCGCCCGCGCCGTGGACGTCGCCCGGGGTCGTGCAACGCGCCCGCGCCATCTACGAGAGCGTGGGGCAGGTGCCCATGGAACTGAAGAAGGAGATCGACGGTTTCATCCTCAACCGCATGCAAGCCGTGCTGCTGGCGGAAGCCTTCCGGCTCGTGGCCGAGGGGTATTGCACGGCGGCGGATCTCGACAAGACGATCGCGCACGGTCTCGGTCTGCGCTGGAGCTTCATGGGACCGTTCGAGACGATCGAGATGAACGCGCCGGGCGGGATCCCGGACTACTGTGCCCGTTTCGGCGGCGCGTGGGCGGAACTCGTCAAGCGGCCCTATCAGCCGGACGTGCTGGGGCCCGAGAACGTGGCGCGCGTTATGGAGAGTTGGGGCGCGTCGCCGAGCCCGGAGGAAATTGCAGAGAAGAGCCGCTGGCGTGACGAACGCCTCGCCGCGCTCGCCGCATTCAAGAAGGCACAGAAGGGCTATCAGAAGTGAACCGCGCAACGCGAGCCGGATGAAGCCGAGGGCAGTCCGGCCCGGTCGCCAGCAGCAATAGCGAGACTGTCGGGGCGGGGGGCAGCCTGTTAAGGTGACCGCCCGATACACATCACGAGCGGCCGAACCGGCCGAGAAATTCGAGGAGCGCCTGATGGCCAAAAAACGCAAAGTCATGATCACCTGCGCGGTGACGGGCTCGATCCACACGCCGTCCATGTCGCCGCACCTTCCGGTCACGGCCGAGGAGATCGCGGACGCCGCAATCGGCGCCGCTGAAGCCGGCGCGGCGCTCGTCCACGTGCATGCGCGCAACCCCCAGAACGGCCTGCCCGACCAGTCGCCGGAAGCCTTCGCGCCGATCCTGAAGGTCATCAAGCAGCGCTCGGCCTGCGTGGTGAACATTACCACCGGCGGCGCGCCGACCATGTCGATCGAGGAGCGGCTGCGTCCCTGCGCGCTATTCAAGCCGGAGGTCGCCTCGCTCAACATGGGCTCGATGAACTTCGGCCTCTATCCGATGCTCGAGCGCCAGAAGGAGTTCAAGCACGATTGGGAGAAGCCCTATCTCGAAGGCTCGAGGGACCGCATCTTCAAGAACACGTTCGCCGACATCGAGAACATTCTCACGACGTGTGCCGAGAACGGGACGCGGTTCGAGATCGAGTGTTACGACATCGGTCATCTCTACACGCTGCGCCATTTCGCGGACCGTGGCATCGTCAAGCCGCCCTTCTTCATCCAGTCGGTGTTCGGCATCCTCGGCGGCATCGGTCCGCATCCGGAGGACGTGCAGCACATGAAGCGCACGGCGGACCGCTTGTTCGGTGATCAGTACCAGTGGAGCGTGCTCGGCGCCGGCCGCAATCAGCCCCCGATCGCGATGCAGGCGGTGGCGCTCGGCGGCAATGTCCGTGTCGGCCTGGAGGATTCGCTTTGGGCCGGTCCGGGCCGCCTGGCCCAGACGAACGCGGAGCAGGTGAAACTCGTACGCCAGATGATCGAGGCGCTGGGGTTGGAGATCGCTACGCCCGAAGATGCGCGGGAGATTCTGGAGCTCAAGGGCGGCGACAAGGTCGCTTTCTGATCCGACGGCGCTTGCCGACGTCCGAGAAATTCCGTCGGCGACCCATAGGGCCGCCGATTTTCATGGCGCAGGCTTCATGCGGGTGCTTCCGGCGATCCTGCATGGATTGGCTCCATCCGAACATGTCGTGTTATCGTCGCTCCACGTCGATCGTCACCGTGGGGATGGTTAGCAATGAAGCGGGCATTGATCGTGGGGGCGTCCCGTGGCCTGGGGCTCGGGCTCGCCGGCGAGCATCTTAGGCGTGGATGGCATGTTACGGCAACGGTTCGTTCTGCCTCCGCCGAGTTGGAAGCTCTGCGGGTTGAGTACCCCGATCGCCTCGAGGTCGTCGGCCGGGTCGATATCAATCGGGCGGTCGACATCGCAGCTCTGAAGAGCAGGCTCGCCGGAGCCACGTTCGATCTGCTTTTTCTCAATGCGGGCATAATGATGGGCCGCGGCATGCCCTTGGCCGAGGTGCCCGATGCCGACATCGAGGCAATCTTCATGACGAATGCGATCAGCCCGGTTCGGACTGCGGACGCGCTGGTCGATCACGTGTCGGAGGGTGGCATGGTCGCGTTCATGTCCTCGATCCTCGGCAGCATCGGCACCAACGACGACGGCCGTGCGGAGCTCTACCGTGCCAGCAAAGCGGCGCTCAACTCGTTGATCCGTAGCTTCCGCGCACGGCATGCCGGCGCGAAGATCACCGTGCTTGCGCTACATCCTGGCGTCGTGCGGACGGCGATGGGTGGCCCGGCAGCGCCCCTCGATATCGATACGAGCGTTCGCGGCGTGGCGGATGTCATCGCCGCGCGTCTGGGCCAGGGCGGACAAGCTTTCGTCGACTACAAGAACGAGGTGGTGCCCTGGTGAGCACCGCCGCGGCGGCCCAGTCACTGCTTCGAGGCAGCTCCCGAAGATCATGGCGAGATGGGACGGCTCGAGCAGCAACTCCTCGCCGTTCTGGGGTCGAGGAGGAAGCCGGGTTTGAGCTTGCGGGCGTCCCTGGCGATGCTGAGCGCGCGCCCCGCCAGCAGGAACACGACGGCGGCGAGATATGCGAATTCGCGCGTTCCATTGCTCCGGGTGCCGGGAAACGTGCGAACGGCCCTTGTGCCGACCCTACGCGTTATGGCAGTTGACCGCTCGATCCCAAGACCCTTGGCGATCATATTGACCGGGATGCGTCGCGCACCTAAGTGACTGGCATGAGCAAGCTACCCATCATACTCATTCCCGACCCCGTGTTGCGGAAGGCTGCGCAGCCGGTGGAGCGCGTCGACGACGACCTGCGCCGACTTGCCGACGACATGCTGGAGACGATGTACGACGCGCCCGGCATCGGGCTCGCCGCGCCTCAGGTCGGCGTTTCGCGCCGGATCGTCGTGCTGGATACCGCCAGCGACGAGGAGGGCAAGAAGCCACTCGTGCTGATCAACCCGGAGATCGTGCGGCTGGGGAATGAAATGCGGGTTTACGAGGAAGGTTGTCTGTCGATCCCCGATGTGAAGGTGGAGATAGAGCGGCCGTCGACGTTGACCGTGCAGTTCATCGATCGCGAGGGGGCTCGCCAGGAACTCCAGGCGGAGGGGCTGCTCGCCACCGCGATCCAGCACGAGGTCGATCATCTCGACGGTCGCCTCATCATCGATTTCCTGTCGCGCTTGAAGCGGGAGATGATCATCCGCCGCTTCCGCAAGCAGGCCCGGGCCGATCAGAGCCTCTGACACCGCGTTGAAATCGGCGGCTGCGCCAAGGGGCTCCGCAATGCTTCGAATCGTCTTCATGGGGACGCCGGATATCGCGGTGCCCACGCTGTCGGAGATCGTGGGCGCCGGGCATGACGTCGTGGCGGTCTACACGCGCGCGCCAACGCCGGCAGGGCGTGGCATGTCCGAACGCAAGTCGCCCGTTCATCAATTCGCCGAGCAGGCCGGTATCCCGGTCCATACGCCGAAAAGTCTGAAGGGCGAGGGTGAGCAGACGACCTTCCGCGCGCTGGAGGCCGATGTCGCGGTGGTGGTGGCCTACGGACTGCTGCTACCCAAGCCGATACTCGACGCGCCGCGGCTCGGTTGCCTAAATCTTCATGCGAGCGCCTTGCCGCGCTGGCGCGGCGCCGCCCCCATCCAACGCGCGATCATGGCAGGCGACAGCGAGACGGCCATCATGGTCATGCGCATGGAGGAAGGTCTCGACACGGGTCCGATCTGTCTCGGCGAGCGCATCGAGATCGGCCCCGACATGACGGCAGGCGAACTGCACGACGTGATGGCCGAACAGGGGGGCAGCCTCATGATTCGCGCGCTGGCGGCGCTGGAGCGCGGCTCCCTCACCGAGACAGTCCAGCCGGCCGATGGTGTCACTTACGCGGCCAAGATCCAGAAGGCGGAAGCGCGCATCGACTTCAGCCGGACGGCGCCCGAGGTGCACAATCACATCCGCGGTCTGTCCCCCTTCCCGGGTGCGTGGTTCGAGGCGGGGGGCGAGGGTAAGCGCGAGAGGATCAAGGTCCTGCGCTCACAGGTGGTGCCGGGATACGGTGAGCCCGGTGTCGTCCTCGACGCTGCACTGACGATTGCGTGCGGTACGGGCGCGGTGCGGCTCTTGGAGGTGCAACGGGCGGGCAAGAAGCCGATGTCGGCGGCCGAGCTGCTGCGCGGTTTCGCGCTGCCGCCCGGCACGCGTCTGTGATCTACCTCTGCTGCGCCGGTTTCAATCGCGTCGCGGGCGAGAACTGCGTCTCGAGACGGTTGCCATGCCGGTGCACCAGCCGCCAATCGCCGTGCTCGCGTCGGAAAACGTGCGTGACGCGATTGGTCCATCCCGTCAGGCCGTCAACGCCGGCCATGTGCTGGTTCTCGTAGGTTTCGATGTCTGTGGCCAGGAACATGTCCGCCGTGACGACCAGCGAGACGCTCCGGTAGCTGACGGTGCCGCCCCGGAACTGTTGCGCGGCCCAATCCCATCGCCGCGAAACATCCGCCCACCCCTTCTCGTAGCCGCCCCAGCCGTAGAAGCTGGTGGCGTCATCGGTGTGGGTGTAGAGGGCCTTGATGGCGCCGACGTCGCCATTGGCCACCTTTGCCATCGCGGCATGGAGCCGTGCGACGGCTTCGCGAACCGATGGATCGATCGACTGCGTGCTCATGCGAGAAGTCCGCGCCTGGCGAGATTGCGCATAAGGGCGGCCGTTCCGAACGTCCACGGCGGGGCCTTGTCCGCGTGCGCCATGCGGTTCACGAGGGCACCCAGGGAGGGCGTCGAGATCGTGACGACATCGCCCGGTTTGTGCGTGAATCCCATGCCCTTCGAGCCGCGATCCTCGGTCGGGGCAAACATGGTACCGAGGTAGAGAACCGCCCCATCGGGGTATTGGTGGGTCTTTCCGATCAACTCGCCGACGAGGTCGGCCGGATCGCGCGCGATTTCCCGCATCGAGGAGGTGCCGGTCATCCGGAAACCGTCCTCGCCGACCACTTCCAGCGAGACCGTCGCGGCGCGCATGGTGTCGAGCGTGAAATCCGCGTCGAAGAAGCGCAGGAACGGACCGACGGACGCCGATGCGTTGTTGTCCTTGGCCTTCGACAGAAGAAGCGCGGAGCGCCCCTCGAAGTCCCGCAGGTTGACGTCGTTGCCGAGCGTGGCGCCGACGATGCGCCCGTCCGAAGCCACGACGAGGACGACCTCGGGCTCAGGATTGTTCCAGGTCGAACGGGGATGCAGGCCCGCCGTCATGCCGTGGCCGACGGCCGACATGGGCTGCGCTTTGGTGAAGATTTCCGCGTCCTCGCCGATTCCGACCTCGAGGTATTGGGACCAAGCGCCTTGGGCGATGAGTGTCTCCTTGAGGGCGAGTGCCTCCTTGGATCCGGGCTTCAGACGACGCAGGTCTCCCCCGAGCAGCGTTTCGACCTGGGAGCGGATCGCCTCGGCTTTCTCGGGAGCGCCCTTCGCCTGTTCCTCGATGACGCGCTCGAGCATGGAGCGCGCGAACGTGACGCCAGCCGCCTTGATTGCCTGCAGATCGACCGGCGCCAGAAGCCAAGGCTTCGTCGGATCGCGCGTGTCCTCGGGCGTGTTCGCGAGGATGGCGGCAAGCGGGCCCAAGCTTTCGCCTTTGGCGCCATTTGTCATGGCGGCGGGATTATCGGCCTCGCACAGATCGCGCGTGGTGGCGACGGTGGCCGTGATGTCGAACACTTCGCCGCAGCGAACGGCGACGACGGCGGGGCCGGCGACATCGGGACGCCAGACGCGTCCAGCGAGCGTGGCTGTCGCAGAGTCGGCGGGCAGCGTCCGCTCCACGGTCATGCGGTCCTTCATTGCGTTGCCTCCTGGCGCGTTTTCTTTGGTCATTGTCTAGCCGATGCCTTGCCGGATTGCACCTCGCCGATGCCGCTCGGGCGGATGTCCCTGGCTGTGAGATAGATGGCCAGTCCGAGTGCCAGACCGATACCGATGGTACCGAAGATCCAGTGGTAGGCCTCGGGCGCGTAGCCCGTCGCCGTCACGGGGAAGCGGCCGGCGATGAGGCCGGTGACGATGGGCATCACCGAACACCCCAAGAGCTGGGCCATGTTGCCCGTGGTGGCGCCGCGTCCCGCCAGATGCTCGGGATAGAACGAGCGGCAATGCGAGACGACGACGACGCCATAGGCAGAGACGGCGGCCAGCAGTGTGAGGAGTGCAACGGCGAGTGCTGCCGGCGGGTCGGGCAGCAGGGCGAGCAGCGCGAGGACCGAGAGGGTGGCGAGGGCGCCGCCGATCGCGACGCGCTTGCGGCTGTCGAACAGGCGGTCGAGAGGGCCGAAGGTCAGCACGCCCAGCGTCTGGGCCGTCGCCATGAGGATCAAGGTGTTGCCGCGTTCGACGGGGCTGAAGCCGTGGACGTCGTGGAGATAGGGCCCCGCCCACAACCCCATGATCGTTGCCAGCACCGAATAGGCCATGGTCTGCAGGGCCAGTGCGCGCCACAGGCCCGGCAACCGCAGGATCGTGGCGAAGCCGCGAACGGCATCGACCAGGGTCTCTTTGTGCTGGCGGCGTGCGGGCGCATCGGGCGGGTCGTCCTGGACGAGCCACAGAAAGAGCACGCCGACGAGCGCCGAAAGTGCGGCCATCAGAAGAAAGGAGGCGCGCCAGCCGATGCCATCGGACAGGACTGCGAGTGGTGTGCCGGCGGCGACGATGCCCAGCATGCTGAACGCGAAGACCCAGGAGAGAGCCGTGCTCCAGCGCGCGCGCGGATACCAGCGGGAAACGAGAAAGACAGTCGCCATGAAGCTGCCGCCGTGGCCGATGCCCAGAAGGAAGCGGGCTGCGGCGAGTTCCCGACCGTCCGACACGACGGCATGCATGGCAGAGCCCGCGACTGCGAGGATCGCAAGGAGAGCGACCGTCACGCGAGCGCCGATACGGTCGAAAAGGATTCCGACCGGCACCTGAATGGCCAGGAGCGCCAGAAAGAAGCAGGCGTTCGCCCAGCCCAGCATCTCCGGCGTCAACGCGAGGTCCGTGATCAGGCGCGGCGCGATGACGTTCGTCGACGCGCGAAAGAATTGCGACAGACTGGTCGTTGCCACCAGCATCACAATTAGCACGGCATGTTCTCGGCGAGAGGGCATCTGTCTCGATCTCTGGGGCTGCCGATGACTAACGTCAGGATGCGTATGAATTGACCGGCGGTGACTCGCTGGAGTAACGGAGACCCGCGTACCATCCGATCAGCTTCCGTGTCCCAAGGGTTATCTCACATGGCAAGGCTGCGCACGACCCGTCCGGTGCCGTCCGAAGACGCGCACAGTACCCGCAGCGTGTCTCAGCTCAAGGCCACGGAAAGGGCCTATCACGCCTTGCGTGACAGCATTTCGCAGGGAACGCTGGGGACCGACCGGTGGTACTTGCAGGAAGAGCTGGCGGCGACGCTCGAGCTGTCGCGCACGCCGGTACGCGAGGCCCTCATCCGGCTCGCAACGGAGGGATGGGTGACGATGCGTCCGCGCCGCGGCGTAAGGGTCACGTCGATCTCGCTGTATGAACTCCGTGAGATCTACGAGATGACGACCGCACTCGAGGCATTCGCGGTCATGCGCCTCGTCGAGCGAGGGCCGTCCGACGAAGATTTGGACGAGTTGCGGGAGGCGCAGGCGCGAATGGAGCATGCTCTCTCGAGCGAGGATATTTCTTCCTGGGAGCAGGCCGACGAGGCGTTTCATCGGGGGCTCGTCAATGGCGGCGGGAACGGGCAGCTCATGGATGCGGTCGACCGTCTCTGGGAGCGGACACGGCGCGCGCGGGTTTTCACAGCGCGCTATCGGACTGTGCCTCGAACTTCGAACGAGGACCATGCCACCCTGCTCCACTATATCGAGCGCCGGGATGCGGATGGCGCATACAAGGTGCATTTGAACTATTGCCGGCGCGGGCTGGCCGTTATCGTCGCCGTGGCGCAGAGCCGCGGCTGGACCGAGGTGTGACGACCGGCGCAACCGCGCACACGCGTCGTCGTCTTGCTTGCGTGCGAGGGCACGACTATTCCCATCCACTTGGACATGGATGGGGCGCGAGGCGAGACTATGCGGGACGATGGTCAAGGCTGGCATGACATCTACTACACGTCCTGCGACGGTCTGCGGCTCTATGGCCGGCACTATCCCGCGCCCGTAGCCGCGGCAGGTGCCCGGGCGCGGCGGCCGCTCTTGTGCTTGCCGGGACTGACACGCAACAGTAGCGATTTCCATGCGCTCGCGACGTTTCTCACCGACGCGGCCAACCCGTCCGCGCGCCACGTCTACACCGTGGATTATCGGGGGCGCGGGCGTTCGGAGCGCGCGGCGGACTGGAGCAGCTACACGCTTCAGAACGAGCTCAGGGATGTTCTCGATTTCATGACCGTGACTGGGATCCACGGGGCTTCGGTTATCGGGACGTCACGCGGCGGCTTGATCGGGATGCTTATGGCGTCGGCACGGCCGACGAGCCTGGGTGCGATCGTCCTCAACGACATCGGGCCGGTGATCGAGCGCGAAGGGCTGCTGCGGATCGTCGCCTATGTCGGCCGTGTGCCGCTGCCGTCCAACTGGGCGGAGGCTGCCGAGTTGCTACGGGATCTCAACGCGAAGCAGTTCCCGGCCATCGCGGATAGAGACTGGGCCGATGTGGCGCGACAGTGGTTCCTCGACGAGCACGGGCGGCCGCACCACGGGTACGATCAGGAACTGGGCAAGGCGGTCGGCGTACCGGAAGGGGAGCTGCCCGATCTGTGGGCGCAGTTCGAAGCTTTGCGGCGGATGCCGGTGTTGTCCATCCGGGGGGATTTGTCCGACATCCTCAGTGAAAAGACCGTGGACGACATGCGTTTGCGGCATCCCAATCTCGAGACATGGACCGTGAAGGGGCAAGGCCATGCTCCGCTGCTTCGCGATCGGGCGACACTCATCGTCATCGCGGACTTCCTGATGCGTGCGGACGCTGCGTCGCCGCGCGCCTGAAGGGGCGAAATCGACCAAAGTCGCACCCAATCGGCGTGGAAGTCCCATGAGGCTTGACCAATGCGGGAATTGTAGTGCAATCCAGAGACTTAACGGTACTCTCCGCCGCCTGCCGGAGAGATGCTTACGTATCCGTAAATGTGCGATTGTATCGAGAGGCCGTTCCGAATGACGCTCGAGACCGAAGTGCTGATGGATCGGCGTCGTTTGCGGCGCTCGGTTTCCTTCTGGCGGATCCTGACGGTCTTGGCGGCCCTGGTCGCGCTGGGCGCCATCGGGCTCAGTTCCAGCGGCGACGGCTCGCTCTTCGGGGAGCGCAAACAAATCGCGCGAGTGACGATCGAAGGGTTGATCACGGAGAATCGCGAGCAACTCGCGATGCTAGACAAGCTCGCGAAAGCTAAGCACGTCCCGGCGGTGTTGCTGTTCATCAACAGCCCCGGAGGAACGACGACCGGCGGCGAGGCGCTCTTCGAAAGTATTCGCCGGCTTTCAGCGCAGAAGCCCGTCGTCGCGCAGTTCGGCACCGTGGCCGCGTCGGCGGCTTATATCTGCGGGCTGGCTACGGATCATATCGTGGCGCGGGGAAACACCATCACCGGCTCGGTCGGTGTGATCTTCCAATGGGCTGAATTGACCGAGCTCCTGGGCAAGGTCGGCGTCAAGATGCACGAGATCAAGAGTGGCCCGCTCAAGGCCAACCCGTCGCCGTTCCAGCCCCTCGATCCGGCTGGCCGTGAGACGGCGGAGAAAATGGTCAGGGAATCCATGGTTTGGTTCCGCGGTCTCGTCGCGGAACGCCGCGAGATCGACACGGCTTCGGTGCCCGGGCTCGAGCAGGGTCGCGTCTATTCGGGACGCGAGGCGCTGACGCACAAGCTGGTCGACGAGATCGGCGGCGAGCGCGAAGCCGTCGCTTGGCTGGAGCGGGAACGCAAGATCGAGAAAGGACTGAAAATCGTAGATTGGAAGCCCAAGAAGCAGAGCGATTGGGGCAAGCTCGGGCTGCTCGGCAAGGCTGCAGGCTGGCTGTTCGGCATCGACGCCGAGGACTTACGCTTCCTGCAGGAGGACAACCGCTTCGGTCAGCTCCTCCTTGACGGCTTGGTTTCAGTTTGGCAGCCTGCAAAAAACAAGTAATAACAACGTTGTCCAAGAGGGTAGGATCCGTCGTATGATCAAGTCGGAATTGATTGCCAAAATTGCCGCCACCAATCCACATCTTTACCATCGCGATATCGAGCGCATCGTGAACGTTATTTTCGATGAGATCGTTGATGCGCTGTCACGTGGCGACCGCGTAGAGTTGCGCGGTTTCGGCGCTTTCACCGTGAAGCCCCGGCCGCCGCGCTCGGGGCGCAATCCACGGACGGGCGAGAGCGTATCGGTGGACGAGAAGTTCGTGCCGTTCTTCAAGACCGGCAAGGAGCTGCGTGAGCGGCTCAATGTGCACGGGGACGGCTGAGGGTCGCCGCTCGTGAGGTTCAAGAGGAGCCGACGAGGCTCCGAGGTAGAGGTGTGAGGTCGACGTGTTGAAGCGCTTCCTGGGCTGGCTCCTGGCTGTTCCGGCATTCGTCGTCATCGTATTCCTTGCGGTGGCGAACAAGCATGTCGTCAATCTGAAGCTGGATCCGTTTCGCCCGGAGGCACCGGCGCTCGAAATCCAGGCTCCCATGTTCGCGTTCCTGCTGGGCGCGCTCATCGCCGGTGTGGTGATGGGGGGGCTTGCCACCTGGTTTTCGCAGGGGCATTGGCGCCGCTCGGCGCGCACGCGGGCACAGGACGCCATGCGCTGGCGTGCTGAGGCCGACAGGCTGACGCGCGAGCGCGAGGCCGCGCTCGGTGCCAGCGCCGGCACGGGCCTGGGCAAGGCATTGGCCGCGATCCGTCGCTAGGCTCGGCCGGGCAGTCGGCCTTTTGCTCCCGCTTCTACTCTCCATCATGCGCCGTTCTATGCCGCTGTTCTTCGACGGAGGCATTGAAGCGGATTTCAAAAGAGGCCATAGGATTTCGCCAGACGGCCGCGATCTCCGGTTCGCGAGCCGTGGGCGATACGTCAACACGTCTCATCAACTTCGGGTGCGATGCCGGCACGAGTTAAAATTTGCGGGATCAAGACGGCAGAGGCGATGCGCGCGACGCTCGCCGCCGGCGCCGATCTCGTGGGCCTCGTTTTCTTTGCCCCGAGCCCTCGCAACGTGACCGTCGACGACGCAGTTCATTTGGCGGACATGGCGCGCGGGAAGGCCACCATCGTCGCGCTGACGGTCGATGCCGACGACGCTGCGCTTCGAACCATCGTCTCGCGCGTGAGGCCGGACCTGCTGCAGTTGCACGGTTCCGAGACACCAGCGCGCGTGGCGGAGATCCGCGCGCGGTTCGGCATTCCCGTGATGAAGGCGATCAAAGTGGAGACGGCAGAGGACGCCGCGCATGCCATCGCCTATCGTGGTATCGCCGATCTGATCCTGTTCGATGCCAAGGCGCCCAAGGGAGCGATCCTGCCGGGCGGGAACGGTCTGGCTTTCGACTGGCGGGCTCTTGTCGATGTGAAGGACGAGGTCCCGTTCATGCTGTCGGGTGGCCTGACGCCCGAAAACGTGGTGACGGCGATCGACGTGACCGCAGCCGCAATCGTGGACGTGTCGTCCGGCGTCGAGACGTCGCCGGGCGTCAAGTCCGCGGACCTGATACGAGAGTTCATCCGGGCCGCCCATGGCGCGCCCGTCAAGCATCAAACCCAGACTGCCAAGGACCTGTGAGCTGATGGCTATGAAATCGAAGAAGACCGCGCAGAGCCCAAGCACACTCAACAGCTATCGCACGGGACCGGACGAGCGCGGCTTCTTCGGAATTTTCGGCGGGCGCTTCGTGGCCGAGACGCTGATGCCGCTGATCCTCGACCTTGAAAAGGCCTACAACGCGGCCAAAGCCGATCCGAAATTCCACGCGGAGATGACGCATCTCCACAAGCACTATTCGGGCCGTCCCTCGCCCATGTATTTCGCCGAGAATATGACGAAGGACCTCGGCGGCGCAAAGATCTACTTCAAGCGCGACGAGCTGAACCACACGGGCTCCCACAAGATCAACAATTGCCTTGGGCAGATCCTGCTTGCGCGACGGATGGGCAAGACTCGCATCATCGCGGAGACGGGGGCGGGGCAGCACGGCGTCGCAGTCGCGACGGTTTGCGCCAAATTCAAGCTGCCCTGCGAGATCTACATGGGCGCCACCGACGTCGAGCGGCAGGCTCCGAACGTGGCACGCATGAAGCTGCTCGGCGCAAAGGTGAATCCGGTGACGTCGGGCGCGGGAACGCTCAAGGACGCCATGAACGAGGCGTTGCGCGACTGGGTGACGAACGTCCGCGACACCTACTACCTGATCGGCACGGCGGCGGGGCCACATCCTTATCCAGAAATGGTGCGGGATTTCCAGTCGATCATCGGCCAAGAGGTGCGTGAGCAGATCATGGAAGCAGAGGGCCGCCTGCCCGATACGCTGGTGGCCTGCATCGGCGGCGGCTCGAACGCCATCGGCCTGTTCCATCCGTTCCTCGACGACAAGGATGTGGCGATCTACGGCGTGGAAGCCGGCGGACACGGGCTCAACGTGCCGAATGGCCACGCCGCGTCCATGAGCGGCGGTCGGCCGGGTGTCCTGCACGGCAATCGAACATATCTGCTGCAGGATGCCGACGGTCAGATCCTGGAGGGGCACTCGATCTCCGCCGGGCTCGACTATCCCGGCGTCGGGCCAGAGCACTCCTGGCTGAAGGACACCGGTCGCGTCACCTACGTCCCGGCGACGGACAAGGAGGCGCTGGAAGCGCTGCAGTACTGCACGCGCATGGAGGGGATCATTCCGGCGCTCGAGCCGGCGCATGCGCTGGCGCACGTGATGAAGCTGGCGCCGAAACTCAAAAAGTCGAACATCATGGTGATGAACCTGTGCGGGCGCGGCGACAAGGATCTGTTCACGGTGGCACAGGCGCTGGGGATGGACATCTAGTGGCCAGGCAACGCCTCCGAAAACCCGCTGCCATCGTGAAGCAAAGTCAGAAAAGCCAGCTCATGACCATGGAAACCCGAATCGACCGCCGCTTCGCGGAGCTCAAGAAGGAGGGGCGCGCGGCGCTCGTGACCTTCCTTACCGCCGGCGATCCGGATCTCGAGACCTCGCGCAAGATTCTCATGGGCCTGCCGAAGGCGGGCGCGGACATCATCGAGCTGGGCATGCCGTTCTCCGACCCCATGGCGGATGGACCGGCGATTCAGGCGGCGTCGCAGCGTGCGCTCGCGTCCGGCATGACGCTGTCCAAGACGCTGGCGCTGGTTCGCGAGTTTCGCGAGAAGGACGACGAGACGCCGATCGTTCTTATGGGGTATTACAACCCGATCTACGTCTACCCGGGAGAGCGTTTTCTCGACGAGGCCAAGGCGTCCGGTGTCGACGGTCTGATCGTGGTCGATCTGCCACCCGAGGCGGACGACGAGCTTTGCCTCCCGGCCATGACGCGCGGCATTAATTTCATCCGGCTCGCCACACCGACGACGGACAACAAGCGCCTGCCGGCCGTTCTCTCGAATACGTCGGGCTTCGTTTACTATGTCTCGATCACGGGCATCACGGGCTCTGCCGCACCTGATGTAGAAGACGTGCGCAAGCAGGTCGTGCGCATCAAACGGTCTGCGAAACTGCCGGTGGCGGTCGGGTTTGGCGTGCGAACGCCGGAACAGGTGCGCGACATCGGAGAGGGCGCCGACGGCGTCGTGGTCGGTTCCGCGTTAGTGAACGCGATTCGCGACTCGCTCGATGCCAAGGGGCGCGCGCGGTCTCGAACGGCCCCGGCGGTGCTTGGACTGGTGAAAAGCCTTGCCGAGGCGTTGCGCTGAATTTTGGCGGGGTCCATATGACTTGGTGGCTCGATGCCCCAGCATTGCCACAATCTGCCCATGATTGGGCGGTTCGGCAGTGCCGAGCGGGTCATCGCCCAAGGTCGAGGAGCTACGAGCTTGAACTGGATCAGCAACGTCGTCCGACCGAAGATCAGCAAGCTGCTGACGACGCGTCGCGAGCCGCCGGATGATTTCTGGCGTAAGTGCGGTGGTTGCGGGCAGATGTCGGACCGCAAGGCACTGGAGGACAACCAGTTCGTCTTCCCGTGCTGCGGCCATCACGACAAGGTCGACGCGATCTCCCGCCTGAAGTTCATTTTCGACAAGGGCGAGTATACCCGCGTCGTAACGCCCGAGGTCGCCGCTGATCCGCTCAAGTTCCGCGATGGGAAGCGCTATACGGATCGCTTGAAAGAGGCGAAGGCGAAGACCGGCGAGAGCGATGCTGTCGTAATCGGTGTCGGCCAGATCGACGGTCAAGCCGCCGTCGTGGCCGTGCAGGACTTCCGTTTCATGGCGGGATCGCTCGGCATGGCGGCCGGCGAGGCCGTGGTGACGGCCATGCTGCATGCCGTCGAGAAGCAGGCGCCCTTCATTCTGTTCGCCGCCTCGGGCGGTGCGCGCATGCAGGAAGGCATTCTGTCGTTGATGCAGATGCCGCGGACGACGATCGCGGTGCAGAAGCTGCGCGAGGCGCGCCTGCCCTACATCGTCGTGCTGACGGATCCCACGACGGGTGGTGTGACGGCTTCCTACGCGATGCTGGGTGACATCCACATCGCCGAGCCCGGGGCACTCATCTGTTTCGCCGGTCCGCGGGTCATTCAGCAGACGATCCGGGAGCAGCTGCCCGAAGGCTTCCAGCGCGCCGAGTACCTCCTCGCGCACGGCATGATCGACATGGTGGTGCACCGCCATAAGCTCCGCAGTACGATCTCTGGCCTCGTACGCGTGCTGATGGGCGGCACGCGCGCGGGCAAGGGCAAGTCGGCCTCCACGCGCCAGCGCCCCGTCGGCTACATCGAAAGCATGAACGGGCATGCCGTCGACGGCAAGGTGGTGGAATCGCTGGCGCGCGGTTCGGCAGTGATAGAAGTCGAACCCGTCACGGACGATGATCGCTTCGGCGTTCGCCGTACCGATGGCCGGCGCGGCGGCGATTCAGCTGGCGGCCAGCAAAGCGGCAAGGACGGTCGTTAAGTCCTGCGCGCCCCCCTACGTCGACCGACAGGATCGCATGCCTATGACGCGGGATCTCGACGATATTCTCGCGCGGCTCAAGCGTTTGCATCCGATGTTGATCGATCTGTCGCTCGATCGGCTCAGGATGCTGCTGGGTCGCCTGGGGCACCCGGAGCGGCAGCTGCCTCCGGTGATCCACATTGCCGGTACGAACGGCAAAGGGTCGACTACGGCCTATCTGCGGGCGATATTGGAAGCTGCGGGCAAGCGTGTGCATGTCTACACGTCGCCGCATCTCGTTCGCTTCAACGAACGGATCAGCGTGCCCGACGCTACGGGACGCTCCCTGCCGATCGAGGAGGCCGAGCTCGCGGAACTGCTGGCGCGCGTCGAAAGAGCCAATGACGGCGATAGCATCACCTTCTTCGAAATTACGACGGCCGCAGCATTCCTGGCGTTTGCGGAACGGCCGGCCGATGCCGTCATTCTCGAAGTCGGGCTCGGCGGAGAGTTCGACGCGACGAACGTGATCGATCTTCCCGCGCTGACGATCATCACGCCGGTGGCGATGGATCATGCGGACAAGCTGGGAGGCTCACTCGCCGAAATCGCAAAAGCGAAGGCAGGTATCCTGAAGCCTGGTGTGACGGGTGTGATCTCCGTGCAAGGCGACGATGCCCTCGACGTGATCGAGCGGCAGGCTGCGTTGCTGGGCGCGCCGCTGCGCGTGTGGGGGCGCGACTTCGATGCCTTCGCCCAGAACGGCCGTCTCGTCTACCAGGGCGCGGAGGAGGTGCTCGATCTGCCGTTGCCGGCCCTGATCGGGCGACATCAGATCGTGAATGCGGGGACTGCTGTGGCCGCGGTCCGGGCACTTGGTTTTGCGGGTGTGGACGAGGCGGCTCTTGCGCGAGGGCTCGTCTCCGTGGCTTGGCCAGCGCGCATGCAGCACATTTCCACGGGTCAGCTCGTGGAGAGGCTGCCGAGCGGGTTCGAGCTTTGGTTGGATGGAGGGCACAATCCGCACTGCGGCGCTGCCATTGCACAGACGCTCGCTGACCTTGAGGAGCGTTCGCCAAAGCCGCTGTGCCTGATCGTGGGAATGATGGGGCAGAAGGACACGGAAGGCTTTCTGGCGCCATTTCGAGGCTTGGCGAAGCGACTGATCGCGGTGCCGATCCCGGGTGCGCACGAGGCGCCCCATACGCCGGAGGCCGTGGCGAGGGTTGGGCTTGGCCTGGGGTTCAGCGTGGAGACGGCTACGGGCGTACCTGCGGCGCTCGACAGGCTGAAGGCGACGGAGGCCATGCCGACTCGCGTGCTGATCTGTGGCTCTCTCTATCTCGCCGGGCACGTCCTTGCACTGAACGAGGGCCGCCAAGTCCAAATGAACTGAAGTCCAAATGCATCGAGGGCCCCGGCGAACGCCGAGACCCTCGTAAATTCCAATTGCCGACGGAAACCGGCTCAGATTGCCGACTTGATCCAAGCTTCGAGCTTGGACTTCTGGACAAGCGCGCCGACCTGGGTAGAGGCGACTTTGCCATCCTTGAAGACCATCAGTGTCGGCATGGCCTGGATGCGGTACTTTTGCGTGATGGCGGGGCTCTGATCGACGTCGATCTTCACAACCTTGACCTTGCCGGCCATCTCCTTCGCGACAGTGTCGAGTGCCGGAGCCATCGCCTTGCAGGGACCGCACCACTCAGCGAAGAAATCCACGACTACGGGCTCCGTGGCCTTCAGAACCTCGGCGTCGAAGTTCGCGTCGTTTACAATCGCCGTCATGGCGTTCACTCCTTGTGGGCCCCCGATCGGGGCTTGCTCATGATCTCAGGCCGAACGTAGGTATGGCGCTTGCCAGCGTCAAGGCTCAGAGAGGGAGATGTCCTCAGGGGGCATGCATTGAGGCAAACCGGTTCAGCGGGCCTTCGGGGTGCACCAGAACTGGTACATGCTCCCAAAGAGGTTCGGCTGCTCGCGTTCGAGTGCAGCCCAGCGGGCGAGCGAGCCGGCGCCGGTCTCGGTTGGGAAACGTCGGCGCAAGACGTCGGACGGCACGTCAAAGAAGCCCCGGAAGACGAGATCCTCGGCATCCAGGAATGCGTCGATTTCCTCCAGGGAGAACGTATGCTCGTGCACGTGCAGCAGGAGGTCGCGAAAGCCGCTTGCTGCGTAGAAGTCGGCACTCCTGCGGAATTCGGTGCCGGGAGTGCCGGTGGGCAACGTGCGAACGGTTTCGCGAAAACGGCGCAACGCCGCATCGTCACAGCCGGGACCCGGATAATCGTCGCGGGCGCGCAGGGCCGAGAGCCCCGTGCGCGCCGTCCGGCTATACAGACCGATCATCATGATGCCGCCCGGCGCCAGGCAGGACTTCAACGCGCGCCAGCCCGACAGTGGGCGTTCCATGTGATGCAGGACGCCGACGCATTCGATGATGTCGAAGCGATTGCGGAAATGCGGTGCGTCGTCGGGCAGTGTCTCGATGTCTGCGCGCACGAGAGAGAGATTGGGCACACCGAACCGTTCGGTCATGCGCTGTGCATAGCCGAGACTGGTGCGCGTGATGTCGATGCCGGTGACCTGGGCCTTCGGGCCGAAATCGATGGCGGCCGAGACGGCCTGCCGGCCGGTGCCGCAACCCGCGACAAGAACCTCGAACGGCTTTTCTGCGAAGGCCAATTCCCGGCGCGGGAAGACTTCCGCCATGCGCTCGATGAACGTGCCCTCGCCATAGGTGAGCACACTGGTCCATCGCGGATAGGGCGCGGCGTCGTACTGTCCCGCAACTGCCAGAGAGGTTGCGTCATCGGCACGAATGAGCGAGGGCATCGCCGCCGCGCGCTCCGCGATGTCTTTTCGCTCGTCGAACCAGGCAAGCAGCGTTTGACGCGCCGGTCCTGGCGGCGCATCCCGTAGCGCATTCGCAACGGCGGCCGCATGTGGGAGGCTGTCGGGGGAACGATACATTGCGTACGCGAGTGCCCGGAAGGTTTGCGCGGGATCGCCCGTACGCAGCAATTCGCAGTCAGGTGCGAAGCCTTCGATAATGCGTGCCTCGTCTGCGGCCTCGGGCCAGACGTGCTCGTTCAGCAGGCATTGTGCCGCGAGCGCCGCGGCGAATTCACCGGGCGGGCGGGCGATCCGCAGTGGCGCGCCGAGCATCAGTACGAACTCGCGGCGGATCGCGACGAGCAGGTTCTCGAGGCGTGGCTGTGCGACGACCCCCGCGGACAGGGCAGCGCGCAGCAGGACGGTACTTGCGCGGTCCAGCTCGTCGCCCTTCAGGGCACGATGTGCCACCGCGCCCCAACCTTTCGTCTCGCCGAGGTTGAGGAATTCCTTGATCGGGCCCGTCTGCATGACCTGATCGAAAGCGACGTTCGCGAGCAGGTCGCGATCAGCCGTGTTGTGATCGAGAGCAGCGATCAGGCCATGGGGATCGAGCGCGACACCACGCGGGAGGCGGCCGGCATGAAGGAGCCACGAAAGGCGCTGGGCGGCATGCGCGTGCGCACGGTCGAGACGTAAAGTCTCCGTGTATTTCGCGGCCGCGTCCGATAATTGTCCCATGGCCTCGCAGGTCAGAGCCAAATAAAATCTGGCCTCTGCGCTGCGCGGGTTTTCCTTGATTGCAGTTTTGAAAAATTTACGCGCGGATGCGAATTCTCCGCCAGAAAATAGAGATTGTCCAAGCTTGAGGTGGTCGCGAGCCTTCGCGCCCGCCACGGGCGACCGGAGCAGCATGTGTCGATCCTCGGAAGAAAACGCGGCTGTGTTCGCAAAAAGCGTGTTTTTGCGTCTAAGTGCGGTGGGCCGCACAGTCGGTCGGGTGGTGAGGAAACAAGCCTGTCACCGGATGGGCATGTTCGCCTTAATCCGGTTTCGATCGTTTTGTCTTTTCGTCGTGCTCCCGGTATTCCCTGCGATCGTTCTGGCTTCGAATGAAAACTTCGAAACGCCTTGCGCGAGTTTTGCAATGGCGCGAGTTTTCAGGCTTTCGTGAATTGCATTTCTGCTTTGCGGCGTCTATGGAACTTGCGAAGCCGGGATGGTGTTTGGGTATGCATCTGCGGCATGAGACGTATGTCGGGGTTGCTGCAAGCGCATGGAACGTCGTCAGGCAGGAGCGTTCGAGGAGCGCGCCTTTTCAGATCCAGGCCGGGCGGAGTCCTTTCTGGCCGGCATCGCCGAGAGCATTTCGAAGGTGCGCTTCGCCGGCGAGCGCAGCAGCTTTCATCTGAGCTATGCGGGGGCGGCACTGGGGCATGCGATGCTGCATCGCGGGCGGCATTCGCAGCTCACCGCCAACGTGACGCGTGCGGACGAGGTGCTTCTCCTGATCCCGGAGCGGTCGGGTCTTCGCTTCGCGGGGGAGGGCATGACGCTCGAAGCGCAGGCCGGCAAGTCCGCCATCTTTCTGCCGCCGCGCTCGGAGGGTGTCATCGAAACGGGCTCGGAGATCACTTGCATTGCTCTGGTGGTCGCGCGGGGGGCGTTGGAGATGCGTGCGCGGGCGCTGATCGGCGAGGCCGGTAGCAGGGCGCAGATCCTCGAGACACCATCGATCGTGATGTTGACGGACCCGTTGTCGGCGGCGCTCGCGCGCAACGTCACCAGCGTGATGCAGGAGATGAAGCGTCTGGCGCCGCTGGGCATGTCCGAGATCACGGCCGCCAACATGGATGAACTTCTGATCGCACTGGCCAGCGCTGTGGTCGTGCCGTCCGTGCGCGCCCACATCGGCGATGCGACATCGGAGCGAAAGGGCTCGGCTGTGGTGAACCGGGCGCGCGAGTATCTGGAGGCCCATGCGGCCGATCCCGTGCGTCTCGCCGATCTGGCGCAAGACCTGGGCGTGGGGTTGCGGGCCCTGCAGATCGCCTTCCGCCGCGAAACGGGTACGACGCTGCGGGATTTTCTGACGCAGCGGCGGCTCGAACTCGCGCATCAGCGGCTCACGTCCGAGGACGCGGTGACGGTGGCGAGCGTCGCGTTCGACTGCGGCTTCACGGACTTGGCATCGTTCGCATCCAAGTACCGAGCAACGTTTGGAGAGCTGCCCTCGGAGACGCTGCGCAAGCGCCGGTGAGGCGCGCGCCCGTTGCCGTCGACCGTGACGTGCTCAACCCGGCGCGCGCGGATCCGACTGCATCAACCGCTCGGCGGCGTCATCCAGGACAACCGCGGGGATCTCCATGATGCGTGGCACGTCGGTCCAAAGCAGAGCGGCGCGTACGGGCGTGCCATGGAAGATTTGCGCGACCGCCATCCGGTAGGCAGCAAGCTGCATCAGATAGGCGTCGGGCACGGCATCCGTAGAGGCCGGAGACGGCCGATTGGTCTTGTAGTCGACGATCATGACCGCGCTTTCCAATTGGACGATGCGGTCGATCTGGCCGTTGACGCGGACGATTTTGCCGGGATGGGCGGCATCGGTCAGTGTGGCCGCGATGGGCACTTCGGCGCGGCTCTGCGGTCCGAACAAGGGTGCGAATTGCGGGTCCGTGAGGACGGCCATGGTTTCGGACACGATGCTGGCGCGCGTCCGCGCGGGAAGCATCGCCGCGCGCCGTTCTACGAAGGCCTCGGCGGCGATGGGCCAGCTTTCGGGCGGGCGTGTCGGCAGATGTTGAAGCAAAGCGTGGGTGATGGTGCCGCGCAAGAAGCGATTGCCGTCCGAGCCGCGCATGGCAGGCGGAGCCGGTTGCCGTTCGGCGCGGGGCACAGACGCGGGCTCGGTCGGCTCGCCGTCCGCGTCCGTGTCGAGTGGTGCCAGCCTCGAGGGGGCAAGGGGCACGGAGAGACCGCGGGCGGCGGTCGTGGTGTCGGTGTCGCTGCGGTGCTGCGTTGGGAGGGCTTCGGGTCGACAGTCTGATCGCTCGCCAGGCGCCACACGGGACGACCTTCGTGATCCTCACCCGGCTCCAGGTAGGGGTTCAACGCCTGTCGGATCAGATCGTACCAGCATGCCGGATCGCGCGATCTGCGGCCCTCGAATCCGCAGATATAAAGGCGGTCGCGGGGGCGCGTCATGGCGACGTAGAGAAGGCGGTTGCGTTCGGCAGCCTCGCGCTCGCTGGCGCGCTGGCGCGCATCCTGGATCGCCGGTAACTTGGACGAACCTCGGATCGGCCACAAGAAGGGCTCCGGCACGCTGGATTGCCGCGCGACATGCGACAGCGACAGCAGTGTGCCGGGGCGTACGCCGCTCGAGGTGGAGCAGGTGTCGGGCAGGAAGACGATCGGTGCCTCGAGGCCCTTCGCGCCATGCACCGTCATCACGCGCACCTCGTCGCGGCCCTGGTCCATGTCGCGCTTGATCTCGTGCTTTCCCGCACGCAGCCAATCGACGAAGCCTTGCAGGGACGGCGGCGCCTTGTCGTCATAGGAGAGCGCCTGGACGATCAATTCGTCCAGCGGTTCGGCAGCTTCTGCGCCCAGCCGTTTGATCAAGCTCTTGCGCATGCCGTCGTGGTCGAGGATTTCGATCAGCAACTCGAATGGCGGTGTCAGATCCGACCGTTTACGCCAACGCTTCAGGCGCTCGATGGCGGGCAGATAGCGCGTATTGCTTTCTGCGGCGCGCAGGAGCGCATGCCATAGGGAGCCGCGCCGGTTCGGCGCGAACTGCAGGAGATCGTCGTCGTCCAGGCCGATCAGTGGACTTTTCAAAACCGTTGCGAGTGCCAGATCGTCCTCCGGCAGCAACAGGAAATCCATCAGCGCGAGAAGATCGCGCACGGCGAGCTGATCGGTCAGGTGCATGCGATCGCTGCCCGCGACGGGGATGCCGTTGGCCTTCAGCGCCGACACGATGGCAGGGGCCGCTGGATTGCGCTTACGCACGAGCACGATGATATCGCCGGCCCGGATCAGGCGACCTTCCGATCGAAGTATCTCGCCGCTGTCGAGCCAGTGGCGAATAGTGCGCGCGATGCGATCCGCCACGGCGGAGACGGGTGTGGGTGGCACGGTGTCGGCGAGTGGATTCCAGGCATCGGCACGCGGCGCATCGACGGGCTGCTCGGCTTCCCATATCTCGACCAGGCCGGCGGATCCGAGGCGATGGGCGGCGTGGCTGACGGCGATGTCTCGATCCGCGACACCGTTCGCCGCGGCCGGCCGCGCGAATACCGCATCGACCGCCGCCAGCACCGGAGCGACCGTGCGGAACGACAGTGTCAGGGGGACGTCGGCCCAGCTCTGGCCCGTCGCCCGTGCATGCTCGCGGAAATGCCGGCCCATCGCGGCGAGTTGTTCGGGGGCGGCGCCCTGAAAGCCGTAGATCGACTGCTTCTTGTCGCCGACCGCGAAGATCGTACGGGGGACGTCGTCGCGCGCGCCGAGCCCAGCGAAGAACTCCTCGGCCAGGGGGGTGACGATATCCCACTGCTGCTGCGAGGTGTCCTGTGCTTCGTCGACCAGGATGTGATCGAGGCCGCCGTCGAGTTTGAAGAGAACCCAATGCGTCGTCGGTCCGTCGGACAGCAGATTGCGCGTGCTGCGGATGAGATCGTCGAAGTCGAGCGCAGCGCGGTGCGCTTTCAAGTCTCCGTAGCGCTGAAGGACCGCAGCCGCGAGACGCAGCAACGCCATCGTCGCATCGAGGAGGAGCAGGTGGCCGCGCTCCTCGACGAGCTGCCGAAAGGCATCGCGAGCGCGTTCGAGCGTCATTGCGACATCGGGGTTCGCCTCGGTGGGCGCTTTCGTCATGAGGCTTTTGCGGTCGTCGCCTGTCTTCGTGAAGAAGAACTGAGAAAGCGCGGAGATCCGGGCTTCCGGGGCTGCCGCTGCGTGCGCCCGGGCCAGGTGCGCAGCCATGCCGACGTCGGTCTTGGTGCCGGTCGCGAGGACATCGCGGGCGCGTTGGAGGGCGTCGTCATCCAGGATCGATGCCATCTCGGCGGCGATGTCGTCGGAGTTCACGTCCGCGCGCACGTTCAGCGCGGCGCGATAGAGGCTCTCGGCGGCCCTGAACGGCTCCCCTTCCAGATCGAGCCTCGTCGCCTGCTCGATCCAGCCGGCGTAGCGCAGGGTCTCCTGAAGCACGGCATCGAAGCTGTCATCGATGGCATAGGCGACTGCGGTTCGCAGGGCAGCCTGCAAGTCGGGGTCGCTTCCTCCTGTCGCCTCGACCAGCGTCCCGTCGATGGCCTCGCGCATCAGGACGCGGGAGGTCTCGTCGTCGAGGACGGTGAACTGCGGTGGAATGCCTGCCTCCAGCGGGAAACGCTGTAGCAAGCGCTCGCAGAAAGCGTGGATCGTCTGGACCTTGAGACCGCCCGGCGTCTCTATGGCGACGGCGAAGAGATCGCGTGCGCGCGCGCACAGACCGACGTCGGCCGGGGCGCCGGTCAATTTCGACAATTCCTCCGCGAGACCGGCGTCGGGTGCGGTGACCCATCCGGCCAAGCGGTCGAAGACGCGCTGCGACATCTCTGCGGCCGCGGCCTTGGTGAAGGTGAGGCAGAGGATGCGCTCGGGTCTGGTTCCCGCCAGCAGGAGGCGCAGCACGCGGTTCGTGAGTACGTGTGTCTTGCCCGTTCCCGCGTTCGCCGAGACCCACGCCGATGTGGCCGGATCGGCAGCGCGTGCCTGATAGAGTTCGGTGGCGCGGGTCGCTTCGGCGAGAGCGTGCGGGTCCGTCGTTTTCATCACTCGTCTTCTCCGCTCTCGCTGGACCATTCGCCGACACGAGCGAGTTGGGCGTAATCATCGTAGTCGTAGCGGAAGTCGGGCCGTCGTGTGACGGCGTAGGGCATTGCGGGGTCGTCGAACTGGGCGACGAGGTTCGTCAGGCCGCGAATGGCGTCCGCGGCGAGATCGGAGATGGATCGGTCCTTGACCTCCACGGAAATTTCTTCGCCTGCGGGGACGGCACCGGTGGCGCGGATATAGCGGAGGCCTACGACGGGTCCCGCGTCGACCTCGGCGAAAGCGCCCGCCATCGCGAGAGCGGCTTCCAACGTGAGCTGTGGGGCGCGGCCGGCGGCGACAGCGGCCTTGTTGGGTGGGGCGCCCGTCTTGTAGTCGGTGATGGTGATGCCTGCCTCGGAGATATCCATGCGATCGGCACGGGCCGACAGTTCGAATGGCCCGGCGGGCGCATCTATGACGTGCCGACCGGAAATTTCGGTCTTGATCGTGCGGCTGCCTTTGCGGCGCGCGGGCTCGGTCTCCGCCATCCATTCGGCGAAGCGCTCCAGGCGCGGAAGCCAGAAGGCGCGAACACGGGGATCACTATCGAGATCGCGGACGACGGCGCGTGCGCTGTCGAGGAAGCTGCCCACGAAATCGTCCGGCAGTTTGTCAGGATGCTTCTTCACGAAGTGGGAGAGCGTGTCGTGCACGAGCTGACCGCGTTCGCTCGGTCCGGGCGGCTGGCCAATCGGTGGCAGAGGGGCAAGATCCAGGATGCGCCGGGCGTAGAGCGCGTAAGGATTGGCGATCCAGCGCTCGACGTCGGAGACGCTCGCTTGGCGCGGACGCAGTGCAAGTGGCGGGCGCGGCTCGGGCGCTTGCGCAGGCATGCGCGGTCCGGCATCGATCCGGTCGCGCGCCCAGGACGCCAGCGGCTGGTCCGGCTTCAGGACATCCGCGAGATCGAGACCGGTCAGCAGGGCCTTCATCCGTTGGAGCCAGCGGGATGCGACGCGCGGCACGCCGTCGACCTTGTCCGATCTGGTCATCAGGACCGTGCGGGTGCCCAGCAGGGTCGTGAGATCGTGCGCGGCACGGCCGATCTCCTCCTCCGGCGAAGGTAACCCCAGTTCCTTGCGCATGGGACGGTTGAGCCAAGCTCCCGGTTCCGTCGCGCGCGGCCATGTGCCCTCGTTGAGCGATCCGAGGATCACGATGTCGGGCTGCTGGAGGCGCGCTTCCAGCGGCCCCCAGATGAACAACCGGGGGTGGACCGGGACGCGCGGGCGCACCATCTCGGTCGCCGTCAGGGTGCGGTAGAAGTCGCCGTAATCGCGGGCGGCGAGGGGTGGTGCATCGAGGGCGGTATTGCGCAGGCGCTCGATCAGGGTCCACGCGACTTCGCCCGCCTCGCCGAACCAGAGTGGAGTGTCGGGACGTTCGCCGGCATCGAGTTTTGGCGGTCGTGTGGCGCCTGCCGCGTCCTCGGCACCCGTCTCGGCATCCGCATCCGCGGGCGCGGCAATTGCCTCGGCGACGGCAGCGTGCGCGGTGCACAGCGCAGCGAGCGATAGCCCATCCTGGCCACGCAAGGCATCGAGCGGTGCGAAGGCGTCTGCGATGCGGCGCACGAGATCGCGCACGGCGGCCCAATCGCGATCGTTCATCCGCCGGAGCGGCGCCTCGCGACGTTCCTTGGCTGCTGCGGCATGGGCGGCCTGTTCGACGGCACGTTCGAGCCCCGTGAGGCCGCGGCTCAGATAAGGGGCTCGGAACGCCGCGATCTCCAAGTTGCGGGCGGCGCGGCGGATCTCACCGGCCGGCAGTCCGAGCCTCGTCAACGGATGTTTCAGGAGCGCCATCAGCTCGGTCGGTGCCGCGTCGGTCTCCCATGCGTCGAGCACGAGATCCAGGAACGAGCCGGGTATGGTCTTGCGGAAGGGGCGGCCAGCCGAATCGTCGACACGAATACCCCAGGCTTCCAGGCGCACGGCCACACGGCGTGCCAGCAGGCGATCCGGGGATACGAGTGCTGCCATTTTGCCGGGCATTTCTGCCGTTTCGCGAAGGACCAGCGCGATGGCCTCGGCCTCGTCCTCCACGGTGGCGGTCTCGAGCAGGGCGACACCGTGGAGTGCGCGGCGCACGCGATCGCGATCCGTAGCCGTCACGTACCCACGCCATTGGCTCAAGGTGCCGCTCGGGCGCATCGTCTCGCTGACGAAGCGGTTGCGTGCCTGCTGTTCGTCGTCAGATGGGACGCCGGGTAACTCGCGCACGTCTGCGCGTGTCATGCCGAGGCGATCGAGGAGGACGTGAAGACCGTGCTGGGGGTGTTCCGGGTGGTCGTTCGCAATGCGGTCCCAACTCGCCTCGTCCAGGCCCATGTCGAGGCCGGGAAGAACGATCGCGCCTTTCTCGCAGGCAAGCACGGTGCGCATCAATTCCGCCGTTGCCGGGATCGAGCCCGTGACGCCGGCGACGATCACCGGATGCGTCGGCGGCGTGACCATGAACCGGCGCGCCTCCTCCAGGATGATGCGGTTACGTCGATCCATCGGCGACAGCAGGTCGTTTTCGTCGAGGTAGCGCGGCCAGAACTCCGTGACGATGCGCAGGAAGTCGACGGTCTGTTGCCAGTGTCTGGACAGGGTGTCGGGAACGAGGCTCGACAGCCTCGTGAGTGTGACGCGTTCGGTCTCCACCGTGTCCATCAGGGTCGCCAATTCGCCGGCGAGGCGGGCAGCTTGTGCGGGTGACGAGGCGAGCTTCGGGCGGACGGGAGGGCGCATGTCCGGCTCGTCCGCTTCGGCCTGCTCCTGTTCCTTGGCGCGCAACCAAGCGAGCACGATGCGGGTCAGGGCCAATTGGCGCTCGAGCTTGCCGATGGCAGGCGGGATGTCGAGTACGGCAGAGCCCGCGGCGTGAGCCGACAGAATGTCGTCGAGCAGTCCCAGATCCTCGTCGGCTTCAGCGATGGGGCGGATCGCGGGGAGCAGCAGCGCCTTTTCGCCGGATACGGCAAGGAATGCATCCTGCAGGGAGCGAGCGGCGCGGCGCGTGGGCAGCAGGATCGTCATCGCGGGCAGATCGAGACGGGACGGCGGCGGGCCACCGGTCCCCGGCAAGTCGCCAGCAAGGATGGCGCGCGCCAACTCGGTGAGGAACGGGCGATCAGGCGAAATGTTGAACAGATTAGGTTTGCCGGTCACGCGCGATCCTCTCCTCGGCTGCGGCCAGAGCGGCCGGATCGCCGACGTGCATCCAAACTCCCTCGAGACGCAGGCCGTAGAGGCGACCTGCCGCAATCGCGCGATCCCAGACGTGATTGAGCGAGAATGGGCCGTCAGGACAGCCTGCAAAGAGACGAGGATGGGCGATCGAGACTCCCGCGAAAACGAGCGGGCTCGTGTTGCCCTTGGCGACCCTTTCGAGGTGGCCGTCTTCGCTCATCACGAAATCGCCGCGGCCGGAATAACCCAAGCTGGTCGCAGCGTCGGCGAGAAGCAGCAGGCTGTCCATACGTGAGTCGTCCCAGGCCTCGCTGAGCCGGGCGATGTTGTCAGTGTCCGGGGGCTCAATCCAGACCGTATCCGAGTTGTGGATCAGGAAGGGCTCGCCGTCCACGAGCGGGAGAATACGCGCCGCGCCGCCGCCGGTTTCGAGCAACGCATCGCGCTCGTCGGAAATGGTGATGGCGGGCCGTGTGCGGGTGCCAAGATGCGCTTCGATCTGGTCGGCGCGATAGTGCACGTTGACGATGGCGCGCGGAATACCGGCCGTGGCGATCCGGTCCAGCACGTGATCGAGAAGCGGACGGCCTGCCAATGGGACGAGCGGCTTTGGGAGTTCAGCGCTGAAAGGACGCATGCGCGTGCCCAGTCCCGCCGCCAACACGAACGCGATTCGCGGTTTCTTGTTCATGGGCGCCTAATTATCCCGACCGACGGGGCGCGTCACGCCGAGATGGGGCGCTTGCGCACAGCTTCGGGGATATGAAGCTCGAACCATGCCGCGACTTCGGCAAGAGCGGGATGCGCGAGGTTGCGCGCGAGATAGTCCCAGGTGCGGGGCATATGGCGCAGGTAGGCAGGTTTGCCGTCTCGCCGCAGGAGCCGTACCCACAAACCGACGAGGCGCGTGTTCCGCTGGGCGCCGAACACCGCATAGTGCTTCAAGAATGCTTCGCGATCGAAGGCTGGCTCGAAGGCTGCAACGGCATCGCAATATCGCTGGAGGCCCATCTGCTCCAACGCCACGGGGACGTCGAGGCGCGCGTCCTGGAGAAGCGAGGCGACGTCGTAAGCCCAATGCTCGGCGAGCGCATCCTGGAAATCGATGATGCCGACACGCCGGATCCCTGAGCGCTCGGGCAGCCAGAACAGGTTGGGCGAATGGAAGTCGCGTAGGAAGAGCCCAGGTGGTGCTGCGAGCATCGCATCGAGGAGAGGCGCCCACGCAGCGACGAACTGCTCGCAGACCTCTTGGGGCGGCGACACGCCGAATGCGGCCGGCCAGTACCATTCGAGCAGAAGGCCGATCTCGATTTCGAGCGCGGCGCGATCGAAACGCGGGAGCGCATAGGTCCCGGCATCGGGAAGCGGGAGGGACCGAGCCGGGGGGTGCCGCCGCAAGGCGACCAGAACGTCGACCGCGGCAAGCCAAGGCTCGGCCTGCGGCACGCCAGCTGTCAGCGCTTTGGCGAACGTGAGGTCGCCCAAGTCCTCCAGCAGGAGCAGGCCGGCATCGAGATCGTGGTTGGCGATGTGGGGGACCGAAAGCCCTCGCTCTTCCAGCATCCGGCCGATCGCTACGAAGGGGCGTACGTCTTCGGCGAGGCGTGCGATGCGGCTGTAAGGCAGTCCGTCGAGGATCGGCGGCCCATCGGGCATCCGCGGCGCATCCATCAGCACGAACGGCGCACCATCCGCAGCGGCCAAACGGGCGTAGGCGCGTGCCGAAGCATCGCCCTGGAGGTACGCGATGCGGGCGGGCACTCCGATGGTTGCAGCGAGAAAGCCATGGATCGTGCGGAGCCGCGCGAGGCGTTCCCCCCAAGTTCCATGTCCGCTCAGGGTGAGATGGCGTGTCGAAGGATCGGCCGTTTCCTCGAGTGTGACGTCGATACGGTCGGCAGCCGGAATCGTGTCGGCGCGGTCCGGCCATTCGACGATGGTCAGGCTCTTCGTGAGCGCGTCGTGGAACCCGATTTCATCGAGCTCCGAGGGATCGGAGACGCGATACAGATCGAAGTGCGCGATGTCGACGCGCGGGGTCTCGTAGGTCTGGACGATGGGATATGTCGGACTGGGCACTTCGGCGTCGGGATCGCCGAGAACGGCGCGCACCAGGGCACGGCAGAAGGTCGTCTTGCCGGCTCCCAGGTCGCCATGGAGGAGGATGACATCGCCCGGGCGCACCTTGAGTGCCACCAGCTCGGCTACCTCGACCAGCGTATCGAGGCCGGCATCCGGCAGGATCCACGTGGCGCTCACGACGCTTGCCGTTCCTTCGAGACGGGCAGCGCAGGACGCTCAGGGGCGTCGGTTATGCGCTCGCTGGCGTGAGGTCCGCGCTCGGGCAACCGGACGGTGACGGTCGTGCCGCGGCCCGGCTCCGAATCCAGGGACATCGCGCCGCCGTGCAACTCGACAAGGCTTTTCACAATCGAGAGGCCCAAGCCGGCGCCGCGATGCTTGGAGCCCTGCGTGCGTGAGACGAAGCGCTCGAGCACGAGGCGCTGGAGATCCTTGGGAATGCCGACGCCCTCGTCGGTCACGGCGAACGCGATCATGTCGTGGTCGCGCCAGCAATCGAGCGTGATCTGCCCGCCCGGCTTGGAAAAGCCAATGGCGTTCGACAGAAGATTGTAGAGGATCTGCCGGGCGCGGCCATCGTCGGCGACCATCATGCTCACGTCGCTTGCCACGCTGATCTCGATCTTCATCCGAGCGCGCAAGGCACGGTCGCGCACGGCGAGCACCGCAGCATCGATCACCGGTTGCACCATGATCGGCGCAACCCGCAGTTCGAGCGCGCCTGCATCCATGTTGGCGAGGTCGAGGATATTGTCGATGATCGACAGCAGTGTCTTGGAGGAAGCGGATACGTCGCTCAAATACTCCCGTTGTTTGTTGTTCAGGGTGCCGGTGCGGGGGCTCTCGAGCAGTTCGGTGAAGCCGATGATGTTGGTGAGCGGTGTGCGCAGTTCGTAGGAAACGTGGCTGATGAACTGGCTCTTGAGACGATCGGCGGCTACGAGCGCTTCGTTTCGCTCGATCAGGGCCCGCTCGTAGCGCTTGGACACGGTCACGTCCGCGAACGTAACGAGTGTCCCGCCGTCGGGGAGCGGCAGGGCAGCGAAGTCGACCACACTCTGGTCCGCGCGGGTCATCTGACCCTCGTTAGGCTTACGCTGATCGGAGAACTGCGTGACGGTGCGAGCGATCGCAGCCCAACCACGCGGATCGTCATAGAGCACCCGGCAGAGCGAGATGATCTGGTCGATATGGGGGCCTTCTTGGAGCATGCGTCCGGAAAGTTTCCAGATGCGCTCGAAGGCGGTGTTGTAAATTCGCAGTCGCCCATCCGTGCCAAAGGTCGCGACACCCTCTTTCAAGTGATTGAGGGTCTCACGCTGCACGTCGATCATGACATTGAAGCGGCTTTCGAGCGCGAGGCGCTCGGACACGTCGTCGTAGAGATGGGTCGTGCCGCCATCAGGGCGCGGCTCGATGATGACGTGGAGGGTTCTCCCGTCGGGGAGGTGCCATCCTTCTTCGTGCGCCGTGTCGCGCTGCCCGCCGGCAAGAACCCGGGCCTTCCATTCCTTGTAGTTGACCGTCTCGGCGGATCGTTTCTGGTTGTCCTCAGCATCGGGACGGCTCACCACCTCCGGGAGGCGCGAGCCTTCGCGGAGGCGATCGAGGATCTGGCCGTCTGTGGGATGGGTCTGCAGCCAATCAGGATCGAGTTGCCAGAGCTGCTGGAATGCCGCGTTGAAGAAGGTCAGGCGGCGGTCTTTGCCGAAGATCGCCACGGCGGTCGCGACCCGGTCGAGCGTGCGGTCGTAAGCTTCGACCTGCCGCTCGAGCTCGCCCTGTGCCAATTCCTCGGCGGTGACGTCGATGGCCGCCGCCGCGCTGGCTTCGCCGAGGGGGAGGACTACGACGTCGTGGGGGCGGCGCTCGCCTGTGATGTTCAGCGGCATGCGCTTGATGAAGCGCTCATTGCGGGTCAGGGTGGCCGTCATATCGGCCCGCTGCCGGGTCTCGACGAGCTCGATCTGACGGTCGCGGACCTCGGCTTCGTCGGTGGCCTCGACCGCCGTGACATAGGCCTTGTTGACCCACTCGATGCGTCCGTCGGCTCCGCGGATCCAGACCGGCATGGGGAGCGCATTGAACAGGGAGCGGCTCAGTGTGATGTCGCGCACGAGCTGGCGATGCTGGTCCATGATACGAGCCAGGTCGCGGCGAGATCCGGCAACGTCGCGCAGGCGCAGGACGGCGCGTGTTCCCGAGACGCGGCCGTCGGCTTCGAAATGTCCGCCGGCGACGGTGCGCAGAAGAAGGTTGAAAGGCCGGCCGACGGCGAAGAGCGTGTCCAGGGCCGCCTTGAGGTCGCGACCGCTGGAGGCTTCCAGCCACATGCCGAAGCGCTTGAACTGGTCGAGCGATCTCGGAAGGCCCGGGACGGTCGACAGCGTGTTGACCGCGAGGTTCATTTCCTCGCCTTGCCAATAGATCAGCACCTGCGGCTCGGCGTTGAGCAGCGCATTCGCGGTGGCGAGTTTGTGACGCAACTCGGCGATCTCGTCGGCGCGGCGGCGGCGGAGGGCTCGGGTCGTCGCCGTGGAGCGCCAGAGCAAGACGAGGCCGACGCCGGCAACGCCGCCGATGACGGCGAAGGCCAGAAAATGAGTGAGACGCAGCGATCCGATGATGGCCGGGCCGGCGTCAGCGATGGTGACGGTGAGTACGATGATGCACGCCAAACTTGCGGCCAGCAGGAGCAGCAGATCGCTCCTTCCCAATGCCGGTCTGTCTGAATTGCGCGCAATTTGCATGGACGGCGATCACCTGTCGGACGAATCCGCGCATGACGCCTCTGCCGCATGGCAGCAGGGCTCGCGCGTAGAGGTCCGATTCGAACGTAAGCGGGAAGACGAATCAGCCAGAAGTATGCGAGGGTTCCGAATCGATTAACAGGACTTGACACGCATCGAAGCAGGCGCCGCCGCTGAAAATGTTGCTTTGATGTTTCAGTGCATTGAGCGTGCTTGACTTTTTCCACAAATGAAAAGGCGGACGCATTGCTGCGCCCGCCCGGGAATTTCGCGTAATGAAAGAGCCTCAATAGCGATAGTGATCGGGCTTGTAGGGGCCGTTCATGGGCACGCCGATATACTCGGCCTGATCGGGACGCAGCTTGGTGAGTTTCACGCCGAGCTTCTCGAGGTGGAGTGCGGCGACCTTCTCGTCGAGGACCTTCGGCAAGGTGTAGACTTGCTTCGCATACTTGCCGTTGTCGCGGTTTTGCCAGAGCTCGACCTGTGCCAGCGTCTGGTTGGAGAACGACGACGACATCACGAACGACGGGTGGCCCATGGCGTTGCCCAGGTTCACCAGGCGGCCTTCCGACAGCAGGATGATCCGATTGCCGGAGGGGAACTCGATTTCGTCGACCTGCGGCTTGATGTTGGTCCACTTGAAGTTCTTGAGACCCGCGACCTGGATCTCGTTGTCGAAGTGGCCGATGTTGCAGACGATGGCCCGGTCCTTCATCTGCCGCATGTGATCAACGGTGATGATGTCCTTGTTGCCGGTCGCGGTGACATAGATGTCGGCGCGACTGAAGGCGTCCTCGATCGTGGCGACCTCGTAGCCCTCCATCGACGCCTGCAGAGCGCAGATCGGATCGATCTCGGAGACGATGACCCGCGCACCGGCTTGCCGCAGGGAAGCCGCGGAGCCCTTGCCGACATCGCCGAAACCGGCGACGAAGGCGACCTTGCCGGCGAGCATGACGTCGGTGCCGCGGCGGATGGCGTCCACCAGCGATTCACGGCAGCCGTAGAGGTTGTCGAACTTCGACTTCGTCACGCTGTCGTTGACGTTGATCGCGGGGAACAGAAGCTTGCCCTGCTCAGCCAGTTTGTAGAGGCGATGCACGCCCGTCGTCGTCTCCTCGGAAACGCCGCGGATCGCGGACGCGACCTCGGCGAACCATCCCTTCGGCTTCTCTTTGAGAAGGCGCTTGATCAGGGCGAAGAAGATTTCCTCCTCCTCGGAGCCGGGCTTCTCCAGGAACGCCGTATCGCCTTGCTCGGCCTTGAGGCCGTAGTGGACGAGCATCGTCGCGTCACCGCCGTCATCGAGGATCATGTTCGGCACGCCGCCGCCATGCCAGTCGAACAGCTTGGCGGTGTAATCCCAATATTCCACGAGTGTTTCGCCCTTGTAGGCGAATACCGGGGTGCCGCCGGCGGCAATAGCGGCCGCGGCGTGGTCCTGTGTCGAGAAGATGTTGCAGGAGACCCAACGGACGTCGGCACCAAGCGCCTTCAGCGTCTCGATGAGCACGGCGGTCTGGATCGTCATGTGCAGGGAGCCAGCGATGCGGGCGCCCTTGAGAGGCTGGCTCGGACCGTATTCGGCACGGATCGCCATGAGGCCCGGCATCTCGGTCTCGGCCAGCTCGATCTCCTTTCGGCCAAAGGCCGCGAGCGAAATATCCTTTACGATGTAGTCCTTAGCGCCGGTCATGCGGGCTGGATCCTTTCCTGGTCGATGCGGCCACGGCGGACGACCGCCTGCGGACTGCGCCGGCGGGTCTCTGCCGCTTGGAGCGAGCCCTGGAGTCGTTTTTCCACCTCGCCTCGGCGTCCGTATAGCGGCGGGAGCGAGATCTGACAAGGAAGATATAAAGGCATCTTTATGTCCTGCTGTCCGTATGGATCCGGCGCTGCGCGGGGACGTGAGTTGCAGGCCATGGAATGGGAAAACAATCCTGGATAATCGCGATCAATTTTATCTATTTATTTTTTCGAAAATTTTCCCAGCTGTTTAACGCGACAATATCGAAGGCCGTCTTATAAAATAGCAGATTCTATTTTTTACAGGAGGCGATCCTGATGATCATACTGCATAAGGCAGTGACGCGTGTGCGGCAGGCTGGCCAGTCGGCTCGTGCGGCTATTCCCAGAGCGCTTTCACGGCTGCTACGGGAGGACGGCGGCAACGTGGCCATGATGTTCGGACTGTGCTCGATGGTCGTGGTCGCCATGGTCGGCGGCGCAATCGATGTCGGTCGCGCTTACGCGGTCCGATACAAGATACAAGGTGCGGTCGATGCCGCGGCGCTCGCGGCCTCGTCGGCGTATGTGCTCGATCCCAATCACGACAAGACCGCAGCCATCGAGAAGGGGTTGCGCTTCTTCCAATCGATCACGCGCGACGTTCCGGGTGTTTTTGCCTCGATCGATCTGGACAGTTCGACGATGACCGCAAAGATCACAGCGGGTGCCACCATAGCCACGCCGTTCCTCAACATTGCGGGCGTCAAGGACTACACCATCCGCTCCTACGCGGAGGCGAGCGCCAGCGAGAGCGTATCGGGCGCCAATGGCGACAACGATGTCGAGATAGCGCTGATGCTCGATACTACCGGTTCGATGGGAGACAGTGACGGCAACGGCAAGACGAAGATCCAGGCGCTGCAGGACGCCGCCAAGTTGATGATCGACATCCTGATCCCCGACACCGGCAAGGCGCATGCCCGCGTGGCGCTCGTGCCGTTCGCGGCGACAGTCAACCTCGGCGATGCCTATATCGAGGCGGCAACCGGCCTTCCCGAGAGCGGATTGGCTTGCACGAGCACGAAACAGGTCTGCGTCAAGACCACTTGTGCCGCCTACTGGGGGAATGGCAGCTGCCGGACCTGGAACCAAGATTGCACCGCACAGTGCACGAGCACTGCTGCCAGATACCTCCGGCGATGTGTGACGGAGCGGCTTGGAGAGGCGCAGTTCACGGATGCAGCTCCCGGACCGGGTGACTATATTCCCGCCTACATCCCGTCGAGCGACAACGACGCCTACACGTCATCGCTCACTAAGGCGCGGCAGTGCACGCCACGTCAGGCGGTGGTGCCGCTGACCTCGCAGAAGGCCGTACTCAAGGCGACGATCGATGAATTCCACGCGAGCGGAACGACGGCAGGCTGGCTCGGAACCGCGTGGGCCTGGTATGTTCTGTCGCCTGAATGGAGCGGGATTTTCACCGGCCCGAATGCACCACGTGCCTATGGCGAAACCAAGTTGAAGAAGATCGCCGTCTTGATGACGGATGGAGAATACAACACGGCAAGCGGCGACTCTGCCGATGTCGCGGAGGTCAGCCGTAACGCTGTCGCGGTCTGTGCGGGCATGAAGGCCAAGGGCATCGAAGTCTACACGGTGGGCTTCAAACTCGACAATGCCACCGCGCGGGAGACGCTCCGGCAATGCGCCACGGACGAGAACCATTACTTCGAAGCGAGCAATGGCAAGGAACTTGAAAGTGCATTCCGCGAAGTGGCATTCCGCTCGGTTCCCGTCCATCTGGCCCGGTGATCGGGGAGTGGGCTAAGCAGAGCGTCGGGGTGGGGCAGAGCCTGTAAGAGCGACGCCCCATCTCGTTCTCGGCCGCAGAAGGCCCGTCCGCGTGGTATCTTGCGGTTGTTTCGAATATTTCCGGGAAGGCAGTAATTCAATTTCATTCATTCTTCGTATTAACTTTCTAATTGCTTAACGAGTGCGCATGGCCGCGTGCCCCCCTATTGACCCCCCGTTCGTAGAGATGCTGCCACAACTCTGGGTCAGGCTTGCGCTTGATCAAGGGGCTGCAGCCAAAACGGGAGTATCTGCATGCTGTTCTCCGACAGCTCCGCGACGTCGCGTGCGACGCGCATCCTCGGTCTGGCTCTTGCCGGCGTGTTCTTCGTTCAGGGCTCCAAGGTTCGGGCCGACGAGTCCGGTGAATGGCTCGAGAAAGTGATTACCAAGACCGGAGAGGGCGGATACAGCGGCCTTGGCGGTCCGGACAAGTCCAGTGACCTGGGTAGCGGCAGCGTGACGGGTGGTGGCGGGATCCGCTGGGCCGCCGGCGCCGATTGTCTCAACGGCCAGCTTCAGGGCGTGATCGCGTCCGTCGCGGCGACCTATGGCTCGGTCACAGTGTCGTCGACGTGCCGCAGCAGGGCTCAGAACGCTGCTGCCGGCGGGGCGGGACAGTCCTATCACCTGTCGGGTGACGCTGCCGACTTCCGCGTTCACGGCAACTGGAGCGGCGCGTACCAATTCCTCAAGGCAAACCACAGCGGCGGCCTCAAGCACATGGGCGGCGGTCTCTTCCATATCGACACCGGCCCGCGGCGCCCTATGTGACGGGGCAGTCACCCACATCCCCACGATGAGCCCGGCCGGAGCGCTGCCGAACGCTCCGGCCTCTTTGCGAGCCCGCTGGAAGTCGCGTCGCGCTGTCGTCAGGCGAGCGGGGCGACCGACAGACCCTTGACCTTGTGCTTGTCGATGAGGCTCTGCACGAAACCGGAGGATTTCGCTTCCTCGACGAACTTCGCGAGGAACTCCGCGCCCTTCGCATTCTTCTTTGGCGTGCCGACAGCCTGCTGGACCGCCGAGAACTGGCCATCGAGGATCCGGGCACCGGGGAGCTTCTGGACGTCGTCGATGAGCCGCGGCCGCAGTCCCGCCAGAACTTCGAGCTTCTTGTTCACGAAGTCCTCGAACGAGGCGTCGAGCGTATCGGAGCGGACCAGTTCCGCGTTCTTGATGTTGCGGTCGAGCCAGAGGCCGTAGGCACTGCGGCCGGTCACGGCGATGCGGATGCCCTTGCGGTCCACTTCCTCGATCGAGGTGATGGGCGATCCCGCGGGTACCAGATATGTCGCCTGGATCTCGCAATAGGCAGCGGTGAAGGCAATGGTCTCGGCACGCTGGGGCTCTGCCCCGATGTTGCCGATGTCCCAGACATCGTTGTTGGCTTGATCGGCGAGTTCACCGGGCGATTTGAAGGGGATGAGCTTCACCGGCACCCCCAGGCGCTCGGCGATCGCACGGGCCATGTCGGGAGATACGCCGTCGGGATCGCCATCGGGCGTGCGGCCGGTGACCAGCAGGAAGTTCGACATGTTGATGCCGGCGCGCAGCACGCCCTTGGGCGCCAACTCGGCAACGATTTCTTTCGACATGGGTGGGGTCCTTGAAGTTGACCTTGCGGTCTCGGCACGAGATCGCGGCATCATAGGTGCTCGGGCACGATCGTCAAAAGGTTGTCGTGTTCGTCCCGTTGCGGCGTTGCCTGGCCGGGGGCTTGGTATCACAATGCGCCTCCGCGCGGGGTGACATGCGGCCCGCCAACAGCAGCCGGGGAGGCCGATCCGCCATGCAGAGCAGCGACAACCGAATTCTGACGACCCATGTCGGTAGTCTGCCGCGTCCGGCGGAGCTGACGCGCCTCTATGCATCGCGCGCGCGGGGGGAGGCGGTGGACGAGGCGGTGATCAAGGACGTCGGCGCGAAGGCCGTGCCCTGGGTGCTCGCCCGGCAGATCGAGGCTGGAATAGACGTCGTCAACAACGGCGAGCAGCAGCGGGAATCCTTCGTCCTGTACCTTCGGCACCGGTTGACGGGTATCGGCGGCGAGGGATCGCGCCTGCCGTGGGCCGACGTCGAGGCCTATCCCAAATACAAGGAGAACCTCGCGCGTCAGGTCGCGGCACGCGGGGAGGCGGTGTCGAACCGCGATCAGCTGCCAAAGTGCATCGGCGAGGTCCGCTACAAGGGCGAGGCCGATCTCGACGCGGAGTGCGGCGACTTCCAGAGGGCCCTGAAAGATGTGGCAGGGCGTTACGTCGAGCCGTTTTTCACGGCGCCCTCGCCCGGCATCCTGGCGACCATTGTCCGCAACGAGCACTACGACACGTTCGACAGCTACATCGATGCCATCGGGCGGGCCTTGCGGACCGAGTATCAGCGCATCGTGGGCGAAGGTTTCGTCCTGCAACTCGACTGCCCGGATCTGGCACTCGAACGGCACGGGCTGTTTCAGGCAAAGCCGCTTTCGGAATTCCAGGCGTTCGTCGAGAAAGTGGTCGGCACGATCAACACGGCGATAGCGGGGCTGCCGCGCGACCGGATCCGCTTGCACGTATGTTGGGGAAACTACGAGGGGCCGCACGACCGTGACGTGCCCCTGGCCGACATCTGGCCGATCATCCGTCAGGCGAACGTCGGCGGGTTCGTGCTGCCCTTCGCCAATCCACGCCACGCTCACGAGGTTGGCGTGATCGCCCGCTCGCCGATTGCCGACGACCAGATCCTGGCTGCCGGCGTCATCGATACGCTCACGAACTTCGTCGAGCACCCGGAAGTCGTGGCGGAGCGGCTGGAGCGCGTGGCGGTCGCGGTGGGCGACCCACGCCGCGTGATGGCGGCGACAGATTGCGGGTTCGATACGTCGGCTGGCATGGGCCGGGTCGCCGAGGACGTGGTGTGGGCGAAACTCGCGAGCATGGCGGAGGGCGCGCGCATCGCATCTGGCCGCCTGTTCAAAGCCTGAGACCGCACCGAGGGACGAAGCCATGTGCTGGTTGTGTGCGATCCGTTCGCGACAGATCGAAGATCTGGGCGCGTCCGTCGCGGAAGACGCGAACGATGTGGGGAACACGTCGCATCCATCCGACGGAAAGCCTATTGCGAGCGATGCCCCCGGGATGCTGAAAGAAGGGCACGAAGATCGCGCCGCGCCATCAAGAGGCAGCGGCCGTGACTGGGACCTGGAGGAAACATGAGCCGCTATCGCGACGTCTATGCCGCCTGGAAGGCGGACCCGGAAGCGTTCTGGGGTGAGGCTGCCCGGGAGATCGACTGGATCAAGACCTGGGACCGTGTATTCGATCCGGCTTCTGGTGAGTATGGCCGCTGGTTCGTGGGCGCGGAATGCAACACGGCCTACAACTGCCTCGACCGGCACGTTCTGGCGGGGCGGGGTCAGCAGCAGGCGCTCATTTACGACAGCCCCGTGACCAACACGGTGCGCTCCTACACTTACGAGGAGTTGACGGACGCAGTTGCCACGCTCGGCGGCGTGCTGCAGGACAAAGGCGTGGGCAAGGGTGACCGGGTCATCATCTACATGCCGATGATCGCGGAGGCCGTCATCGCGATGCTCGCCTGTGCGCGTATCGGTGCGGTGCATTCCGTCGTGTTCGGCGGGTTCGCGTCCAGCGAGTTGGCGACCCGTATCAACGATTCCAAGCCCGTCGCGATCCTGACCGCCAGCTGCGGTATCGAGACGGCTCGCGTCATTCCCTACAAGCCGCTGCTCGACAAGGCGATCGAGTTGTCGGAGCACAAGCCGTCCGTCTGCCTCATCAAGCAGCGCCCGCAGGCGGAGACGACGCTGATCGGCGGCCGCGACTACGACTGGGACGGCGTGATGGCCGAAGCCGCGGCGCGTGGGCGCAAGGCAGACTGCGTCCCGGTGCTCGCGACCGACCCGCTCTACATTCTCTATACCTCGGGTACCACCGGCCAGCCGAAGGGGGTGGTCCGCGACAATGGCGGCCACATGGTCGCGCTGAAGTGGACGATGAAGAACCACTACGGTGTCGAGCCGGGCGAGGTGTTCTGGGCGGCGTCGGATGTGGGTTGGGTCGTCGGACACAGCTACATCTGCTACGCGCCGTTGCTGCACGGTGCGACGTCCATCCTTTACGAAGGCAAGCCGGTCGGCACGCCGGATGCCGGCGCGTTCTGGCGGGTCATCGCGGACCACAAGGTGGCGGCGATGTTCACAGCACCGACCGCGTTCCGTGCGATCAAAAAGGACGATCCGCAGGGCGAACTGATCAAAAAGTACGATCTCAGCGCCTTCCGCACGCTGTTCCTTGCAGGAGAGCGGGCCGATCCCGAGACCATCAAGTGGGCGGAGGCCAAACTCGGCGTGCCGGTGCTGGACCACTGGTGGCAGACGGAGACCGGATGGCCGATCGCGGGCAATCCTGTCGGGCTCGGCACGCTACCCGTGAAGTACGGTTCGCCGTCGGTCCCGATGCCCGGCTACGATCTGCAGTGCCTGGACGAGAAAGGACATCCGGTGCCGCCCGGCCAAACAGGAACGCTGGCGATAAAGCTGCCGATGCCGCCGTCGTGCCTGCCGACGCTGTGGAACAACAACGAGCGGTTCCGCAAGAGCTACCTGTCCGACTTCCCCGGCTACTACACGACATCGGATGCCGGCTACATCGACGCCGACGGCTACGTGTTCGTGATGGCGCGCACCGACGACGTCATCAACGTGGCGGGGCATCGCCTGTCGACGGGGCAGATGGAAGAGGTCATCGCCAAGCACAAGGACGTGGGCGAGTGTGCAGTCGTAGGCGTCGCCGACGATCTCAAGGGGCAGCTTCCCGCGGGCTTCGTGGTGCTGAATGCCGGCGTCAATCGCGATACCAAGGAGATCGAGGCTGAAATCGTCAAGCTGGTGCGTGACGAGATCGGGCCCGTGGCCGCGCTGAAGCAGGTGATGACGGTAACGCGCCTGCCTAAGACGCGGTCGGGAAAGATCCTGCGCGGCACCGTGCGGGCGATTGCCGACGGCGAGGCATGGCGCATGCCCGCGACGATCGATGATCCGACCATCCTCGACGAGATCACGGAGGCCATGAAGGCGCGTGGCATGGCGGAGAACGCGAAGCCGCCGACGGCCTGAAGCGCGGTCCCGGTGCCAGGGATGCGGGGAGCGGCGACGGGGCTTGGAGTTCGCGTCGCCGCCGCGGTGCGCAGGCGAGGAGACGGCCGGCCACCAAGCCGTGACAATACTGAATGCGCCGTTAACCGCGCTTTCAGCAAACCTCAAGACTTGAAGGCTACCGTCCTCTCCGATCGTCCAGCATCGGAGGGGTATGCGTCATGGATGCAGTCGCAACGGGTGGCAACCTTGCCGCCGGCGCAGGTAAGGCGCGCAGTTCGGCGAGCCTCCTGTGGCTCTTCTCGGCGACGCTGTTCCTGTCGGCGCTGTTGCTGTTCTCCGTGCAGCCGATGTTCGCCAAGATGGTGCTGCCCAAGCTCGGCGGCTCTCCGTCCGTTTGGGCGGTATCGATGTGCTTCTTCCAAGTGATGCTGCTCGGCGGCTACTGCTACGCGCATGCGGTGAACCGTTACGTGCCCGGCCGTCATGCCCCGATGTTGCACGTGGGGCTGCTCTCCCTCGCCGCCTTGACACTGCCCATCGGTCTCGCCGTCGGATGGTCGGAGCCTCCCGCGGGTGACGCCTACGTCTGGCTCATCGGTGCGCTGGCGCTGGGCGTGGGGTTGCCGTTCTTTGCGATCTCGGCGAATGCGCCGCTGCTGCAGGCTTGGTTCGCGCGGACCGGGCATCGCCACGCGGACGATCCATATTTCCTCTACGGTGCCTCCAACCTCGGCAGCCTCATCGCGCTGCTGGGCTATCCCTTCCTATTGGAACCGACGGCCGGGTTGGTGACGCAAGGGCGCATCTGGACCGCGGGTTTCGTCGCGTTGTCCATTGCCATAGCGCTTTGCGGCGCCTTCATGATTGCCAGACAGAACGTCGCCCTCGAACCGGCTGCCTCGACGGCACCACGGCAGGGCATATCGGCGAAGCCGACGACAGCGCAACGCCTGTCATGGATCGGCTTGGCCGCGGTGCCGTCCGGGTTGCTGGTCGCTTACTCGAGCTACGTGACGACCGACATCGCCTCGGCGCCCTTCCTCTGGGTGATCCCGCTCGCGATCTTCCTGCTGACCTTCATCCTCGTCTTCAAGGAGACGCCGGTCTTCCGCCACGATTGGCTGCTCGCCGTACAGCCGGTGCTGGTGGCAGTGGTACTGTTCGGCTTGTCCGAGCCCGGTGACAAGGGCTGGATGGTAGCTGCGATCGCGGGCACGGCCGCGTTCTTCGTGACGACGATGGTGGCGCACCGCGAACTCTTCGAGCGGCGGCCGGCGGCCGAGCATCTCACGGAATTCTATCTCTTGATGTCGCTCGGCGGCGCTGTGGGCGGCATGTTCGCGGCCCTGCTCGCGCCGAAGCTGTTCAATGTAATCTGGGAGTTTCCGCTGCTTCTGGTGCTCGGCATGGCGTGCCGGCCGGGTGTTCTGACGGCCAAGCTCGATCGGGCGTCATGGGTGCGGCTGGCGGTGCTCGTGGGCGTCGGCCTGGTGGTGATCGCAGCTCTCGGTGCGACGCTGTCCCAAGGTTCGATCATGGCGGCCAAACTGCCGCGCACGCTGCTCGTGACGCTGCTCGGGCTCGCCTCGGTGCTTGCCATGCGCCTGCCGGTGCAGCAGTTCGCCTACGCGGTCCTCATGGGCGCCGCGATCTATTGTCTGCCGTCTGCGATGAACCGAGGCGATGCCGAACGCAGTTTCTTCGGGGTGCATCGCGTTGCGCCGTCGTTCGACAAGCAGATGCAGGTTCTGTGGCACGGCACGACGATCCACGGCGCACAGCGCCTCGTCGATGCCGAGGGCCGGCCATTGGCCGAGCCGGTGCCGGCGACCTACTACTACCCTGGCGGACCAATGGCGCGGGGCTTGGATGTCGCGCGGCAGATATCGGGCACGACTGCGGGCGGCCTCAGCGTCGGCGTCGTCGGTCTCGGGGCGGGTTCCATGGCCTGCCATTCGCGCAGCAACGAGCGCTGGCGCTATTTCGAGATCGATCCCGTCGTCGTGAGGATCGCAAGCGATCCTTCGCGCTTCACGTTCCTGTCGCGCTGCCGCCGGGGCGGCGAGATCGTGGTGGGCGATGCACGTCTCACGCTGACGAAAGAGGCCAGGGCCGGCTTCGATTACCTGATCGTCGATGCCTTCTCGTCGGATTCGGTGCCCGTGCACCTGATGACCGTGGAAGCCCTGCAACTCTACCTGGAGAAGCTGTCCCCGAACGGCATTCTGGCACTGCACGTCTCGAACCGGCACCTCGATCTCGTCGACGTGCTCGGCGCGGTCGTCGCGAAATTGCCGGGGGTCAGGGCAGTGCTCGCGGAAGACCGAGTGAAAACCACGTCGTTCGACAAGGCGCCGAGCCGCGTCGTGTTCCTGACCCGCTCGGATGCCGCGAAGGGGGAAATCGAGAAGTTACCGTTTGCGACCGAAATGCCGGCGCCGACGCTCGCCGCATGGACCGACGACTATTCCGATATTCTCGGTGCGATCTTGAAGCAGTATCAGGCGCCGCCGACCGCGAAGAAGTAAGCAGTTCTCGCGCCGGAAAGCCGAACGGCGGCCCGTCAGGGGAGCCGCCGTTCGATTTTCTACCATCCGGTGAGGTTCACTCGGCAGCCTTGAGCGTCGAGGCAGGCTTGGGATCGCGCAGCATGGCGATCAGTGCCGCGTGCTTCTTCATCGCCTTCTCGTAGTTGGCGAGCTTGACGTGGCCGTAGCCCTTTATGTCCTCGGGCAGTGAGGCCAGCGCAATCGCCGTGCGGTGTGTCTCGGCGCCCAGGCGGCGCTCGATCTCCGACAGCGTGGCCTCATAATCGGCGATCATCTGCCGCTCGAGACGGCGCTCGGCGGTGTAGCCGAAAATGTCGAGCTTGGTTCCGCGCAGCGACTTGCCCTTCGCGAGGAAACGGAACAGCGGCAGCATCCACTTGCCGAAGCTCATCTTGCGCGGATGGCCTGTGACCTTGTCGCGGTTCCAGGCGGAGAGCAGCGGCGGGGCGAGATGGAACTCCAGCTTCAAGTCGCCGTCGAAGTTCTCCTTCAGCGCCTTCTCGAAGCGGCCGTCGGTGTAGAGGCGTGCGACCTCGTACTCGTCCTTGTAGGCCAGCAGCTTGTAGTAACCGCGTGCGGCGGCCTCGGCGAGGCCGGTGCGGCCAGGCGTGCGCTCGGCTTCAAGCTTGGCGATGCGTTCTATCTGGTCCTTGAAACGCTTGGCGAGTGTCGCGTCCTGGTACGCTTCGAGTTGGCCGGCGCGCAGGGCGACGATCTCGTCGAGCTTGGGCGGGGTCTTGGGGACCGAAGGCGTGACGATACGCTCCAGGGCTGCCGCATCGTGCGCTGCGAGGCGGCCGAAGCGGAAGGCGTTCCGGTTCATCTCGATCGCGGCGCCGTTGAGTTCGATCGCCTGCTCGATCGACGCGGCAGAAACGGGCACCGCGCCCAGCTGATAGGCATAGCCGAGCATGAACATGTTGGACGCGATCGAGTCCGCGAAGAGCTTCACCGCATATTCGTGTGCGTTGATCGCGGCGAGGCGACCCTTGCGTACCCGCTCCTCGATGGAGCGCTTCAGGTCGCCCGTCGGCAGGCGCAGATCCGGCTGCCGGGCGAAGTCGGCCACGGGCATTTCGTGCGTGGACAGGACCACGGTGGTGTGGTCCGGCCGCACGGTCTCCAGAACCTTGTTGGATGCGGTGACGACGAGATCGCAGCCGATGACGAGATCACTCGACGATGTTCCGGCGCGGATGGCGTGGATTTCGTCCGACGTGCGTGCCACCTTCATATGGCAGGCCACCGCACCGCCTTTCTGCGCAAGGCCCGTCATGTCGATGGCGCCGAAGCCCTTGCCGTCGAGATAGGCGGCTTGTCCCAGCACGGCCGAAATGGTCACGACCCCCGTGCCGCCGACGCCCGTGACGAGCATCGTGTAGGGCTTGTCGAGCCCCGGCATCTTCGGCTCGGGCAGGCTCGACAGCATGCCGGCGATGTTGCCCTGTGTCGCGAGACCCTGCAGGCGGCGCGGCACGGCCCCGTGCACGGTGACGAAGCTCGGGCAGAAGCCGTTGATGCAGGAGAAGTCCTTGTTGCACGTGGACTGGTCGATGGCGCGCTTGACGCCGAGTTCCGTCTCCAGCGGCACGATTGCGACGCAGTTGGACTTCTGGCCGCAGTCGCCGCAGCCCTCGCAAACGGCGGGGTTGATGAAGGCGCGCTTCACGGGATCGGGGAATGTGCCGCGCTTGCGACGGCGGCGCTTCTCGGCAGCACATGTCTGATCGTAGATCAGCACGGTCACACCGTCGATCTTGGACAGGTCCATCTGTACGGCCTGCAGGTCGCGGCGATGGTGCACGGTGACGCCGCCCGGCAGCGGAATGGTCTTGTAGCGTTCGGGCTGGTCGGTGACGACGACGGCCTTCTTCACGCCCTCGCCCAGAACCTGTGCGGCGATCTGGGGTACCGTGACGCCGCCGTCCAGCGATTGCCCGCCGGTCATGGCGACCGCGTCGTTGTAGAGGATCTTGTAGGTGACGTTGACGCCCGCGGCCACGGAGGCACGGACGGCGAGGCTTCCCGAATGCAGATAGGTGCCGTCGCCAAGGTTCTGGAAGATGTGGCGGCGCTTGGAGAACGGCGCTTCGCCGACCCAGTTGGCGCCTTCTCCGCCCATCTGCGTCCAGCCCTCCGTGGAACGGTCCATCCACTGAGCCATGTAGTGGCAGCCGATGCCGGCGTAGGCGCGCGCGCCCTCGGGAACGACGGTGGAGGAGTTATGCGGGCAGCCCGGGCAGAAGTAAGGGATGCGCGTCGCCGACTCGGGGGAGGCGGGTTTGTTACCCTTGAGGGCCTTGAGCGCCGAAACGCGCGTCTTGAGTTCCTCGCCGCCCTTGTCACAGCGGATGAGCCGCTCGCCGATCTCGATGGCGATGTGGGTCGGCTCCAGGGCGCCTTTGGCGGGAAAGAGAACGCGTTCCAGGCTGCCGCTCTCGTCGCGCTTGCCGATGACGACCGGGCGCTCGGGCAGCTGATAGAGGATGTCCTTGATCTGCGGCTCGATGAGCGCGCGCTTCTCCTCCACGACGACGATCAGATCGAGATCCTTGGCAAAGCGCAGGATGCCCTCGGGCTCCAGCGGCCAAGCCATGCCGACCTTGTAGAGGCGGATGCCCAGTTCGTTGGCCTTGACCTCGTCGATGCCGAGCTCGTCGAGAGCGGCGCGCACGTCGAGATAACTCTTGCCCGTCGAAACGATGCCGATACGGGCCGCCGAGCCGCCGCTCATGACGAGGCGATCGAGTTTATTGGCGCGCGCGAAGGCGAGAACCGCAGGGATCTTGTAGTCGTGGAGGCGTGCTTCCTTGTCCATCGCCTGGTCGTTGACGCGGATCTGGACTGCTCCCTCCGGAAGCGAAAAATCGACCGGCATGTTGACGGCGACGCGATCGATGCGCCCGTCGACGGTGGCGGTCGACTCGAAGTTGTCCTTCACGCACTTGATGCCGACCCAAACGCCGGCATAGCGCGAGAGCGCGAAGCCGAGGATGCCGAAGTCGAGGATCTCCTGCACGCCCGCCGGATTGAGGACCGGCATCATTGCGTCGACCATCGCGAACTCGGACTGGTGCGCGGAGGTCGAGCTTTCGCAGGTGTGATCGTCGCCCAGAAGTGCCAGCACACCGCCGTTCTTCGACGTACCCGCGTGATTGCCGTGGCGGAAGACGTCGCCTGTGCGGTCGACGCCGGGGCCCTTGCCGTACCAGACGCCGAAGACGCCGTCGTACTTGCCGTCTCCGCGTAGTTCCGCCTGCTGGGCGCCCCACAGCGCGGTCGCTGCCAGATCCTCGTTGAGGCCCGTGTTGAAGACGATATTGCTCTTCTGGAGAATGCTGCGGGACCGCAGCATGGCGCCTTCGAGACCGGCGATGGGAGATCCGCGGTAGCCCGTGACGTAGCCTGCCGTGTTCAATCCCGCCCTGCGGTCGCGCTCGTGCTGCATCAGCATGAGACGGACGATCGCCTGGGAACCGTTCAGGATCTGATGGGTCTGCTCCAGATCGAACTTGTCGTTGAGGCTCGGGCTGCTCTTGGCCATGTGGCGGAGACCTCGCTGTGCGTTCTTGCCGTTGCGACAGGATAGCGCTGTCAGGCGCCCTGGCGCGACAAAGTTTCGTTTAGGTCAGCAACGCTGACATATTAGCTGCTCTCATACCAAAGTTTGGCATCGGCTGGAACCCCTGCAAGGGCGGGGCCAGCGATATCCGATCACATTTCCCGGGATCCGCCATGACCATCAGCGGCGCGGGCGAGCGGGGTGAAGGGGGAGGGCATGTCCGCAGCCCTTGAGATGCCGGCGCAATCGGCCTATTGCGTCTGCCGGACGCAGGAGCCGGCTGCGGGCTTGGCTGGCGCGTTCGGGCGGGCTTGGCTAAGGTTCGCGCGAACTTGTCCCTGGATCTTTCAGGGGCACGGCGCCAGGGCGATCGGTCGCGCGTAACGCGCGGCAGCGACGAAAGGGACGGGGCGAGGCATGACCGACTACGCGACACAGCGCAAATCGATGGTCGATTCACAGGTGCGGCCGAGCGACGTGACGGACCGGGCCATCCCACGCGCCATGCTCGACGTGCCGCGCCACGCGTTCGTGCCGGAAGCGGTGCGCGAAATCGCCTACATGGACGACGACCTCAAGATCTCGGACGGCAAAGGGGCCGCGCGCTACCTGCTGGCGCCCCGTGTCCTCGCCAAGCTGATGCAACACCTCGAAATCGCTCGCGGCAATCGCGTTCTCGATGTCGGCTGCGCGACCGGTTACTCGACTGCGGTGCTGGCGCATCTGGGGGCGCGGGTCGTTGCGCTCGAGTGTGATTCGGAGCTGGCGGAGCAATGCCGGGCCGCGCTGGCCGGCATGGAGAACGTCCAGGTGGTCGACGGGCCATTGACAGCGGGCGCGCCTTCGCAGGGTCCCTATGATGCCATCCTCGTCAACGGTGCAGTCTCGGATATCCCGGCGGCCCTGCGCGATCAGCTCAAGGACGGTGGGCGCCTCGTGGCCGTCGAGGTGCGAGGCGGGGTCGGGAAGGCCGTCATCTGGAAGCGAATCGGTACACGCTTCGACAGTCGCGAGTTGTTCGACGCGAGCGCTGCTCTGTTGCCGGGCTTCGAGCCGAAGCGTGAATTCGTGTTCTGAGGCATTACCACGCCCGGGCGGATTCGCCCGAGGCCTCGTGTGTTGCGCGGTCGATGTGCCGGGCTTTTTGACGTGGTTGTGAGGGGGCGGTGAAATTGGTTGCGGGACCGCTCCGAGTAGTTCTTGCCACGAGGTGGCAATGTAGCTATAGAACCCCGCACCAACGCCTGCACGACAGGCTCGGGCGCGTAGCTCAGCGGTAGAGCACTACCTTGACATGGTAGGGGTCACAGGTT
>VFQT010000516.1_pt1 | contig 55486 bp, 43 predicted proteins | sample 3512381 | NCBI WGS metagenome assembly VFQT01 (sample SAMN10412376, study PRJNA504923) | tailings metagenome | isolation source: Relicate 2 Philex TSF3 active mining site | place: Philippines: Tuba, Benguet | collected 2017-08-29
GACTTTTATGGACTTTTTTAGAAAATGAAGAACAAAAAAAAGCGTGTAAAACCTTTATTTTACACGCTTTTAGACTGTTTTAGACAATCTTTTGGCGGAGAGAGAGGGATTCGAACCCCCGGAGGTTTAACCCTCAACGGTTTTCAAGACCGCCGCAATCGACCACTCTGCCATCTCTCCGCTGCAAAAGTAGTGAAAATTGACCTTGGTTGGTTGCCAAAAATTGATTCAATTCAAAGCTACTTTTGATGTTGATTGGGCTTTGGTAAAGGTAATCCTGTTAAAGCGAATCGTTAGCATCAGCGCAGAACAGGCGAGGCCTAGACCTAAAGCAGACCAAATCCCTTCTACCCCGTAGGAAAGCACATTGGATAGAAACCAAGCCAAGGGAAGGGCGATGAGCCAATACGCGAGCAGTACATAAATAGTGGGCATTCTGACATCCTCCATCCCCCGCAATAGACCAACCGCAACGGCTTGAATGCCGTCGGCCAATTGAAATGCTGCCGCTATAATCAATAAGCGGGCAGCCACTTGAATGACTTTTGGGTCATTGATGTATAATGCAGGCAATTCCATGCGCAGAAACCAAAATAAAACCCCACAAAAGCCCATAAATGCAGCGGAAAGGGCGAGCGCAGAAAAACCTGTTCTGCGCGCAGATTGAAGGTCGCCTCTTCCTCTGGCCTGTCCAATTCGAATGGCACCTGCCGATGAAATGCCGATAGAAACCATGAAACTGATGCTGGCCAGATTAATGGCTATCTGGTGCGCAGCAAGTGGAATGCTTCCCAGATGGCCAATCATAAGCGCAGCCAAACTGAATGCTGATGTTTCTGCCAGGTACTGCAAGGACCCCGGTACCCCCAACTTGAGAATTCGCTTGAGGGTTGAATGGCAATAATCAGACAAGCGCCAATGCAAGATGCGAAAGGCACGAAGCCTTGCGCCGTTAGCCATAATGCCCAACATGATCAATGCCGAGGCTGTCCTGCTTAAAGTGGTGGCCCAAGCCGCACCTTCAAGCCCCATTTTTGGAAATCCCCAGTTACCATAGATCAACAACCAATTCCCAAAAATATTGAGGGGAATCATGATCAGGCCGATCATTAATGGTGGATACATGATTTCAAGCCCTTCACTAAATTGCCTCAGACCCTGAAACAGCATAATGGGCAGCATAGACAGTACGACAATCTGAAGATAGGGTTGAGCCAAAGCCACCACCCTGTCGGGTTGCCCGAGCAGATGCATTAGATAGGTCGACGGATACATGGTGCCCACCAAAAGCAATCCTACCACCACGGCGATGATCAGGCCATTTTTGAGGGTTTTTTCGAGTAAATGGTCATCACCTGCACTTTTGGCCATTGAAGTGAGCGGAGAGATCACGAACATTAAACTCATAGCGCAGACCATGGGTACGAAAAATAGTCCAGACGACAACGCCACGGCGGCGAGGTGATCCGCACCCAAAGGGCCAATCATTATGGAATCGATAACGGATAGCGCCACTTGGCTTAACTGACCCAAAACAACAGGCCAAGCCAACAGCACAATACTCTTCCATTCCTGTCCACTCATAGCGCTGCAAAAATGCGCGAAAATTGGCGATTAGGAAGTTTTATTTTGATAACGAACCCTGCGCAAATCGAGCAGATCTAAGGGGTGGGCCGGAAGGCCGAGCACATATTTCTGTTCAAGACGCAACGTTTGGTCGTAATACAATACAATAAAAGGCGTTTCGGCAAGAAGCATGGAGTCCATGCGTTCATAAAGGCGATATCTGAGGTGTTCATCGGTGGTTTCGAGCGCTTGTTCATACCAGGCATCATATTGTGGATGAGCAAAACGGGTATAGTTGGGGCCATTGGGAGCGGCATAACCAGAATACCCCAATGCCAAGTAATTTTCGGCATCCGGGTAATCGGCAATCCAACTCCCGCGAAACACACCGCGCTCGCCTTTATTGATCATTTGACGTAAAGTGGGGCCCGGGCTGGCCTCGAGATCCACGACGACGCCGATTTGCGCCAGTTGGTCCTGAACAAAAACGGCCATATCCATATAAGAAGGATTGGTAGCCAGTGTAAATCTGATGCTTCCGTTGATGTAGCCTTTCTCTTTTAAAATCTGTCGTGCTTGTTCAACAGCTTCTGCTGGCGTAGGTTGCTTGTCATGCTGGGCAGAACCTGTCGAATAGGCACTGATGGGCTTGGAACTCGGGTCAATCGATCCTGGAAGTCCAGGAGGTATGAGTCCACCAAAGGCTGGAATACCTATCCCTCCACGCAAATAACGAACAAGTTTCTCCCGGTTGATAGCCAAAGAAAGTGCTTTGCGAACCAGTGGATCCTGCAGCGCAGGATGACAGGCCTCCAGCTGGTTGTCGTTGAGTATTCCCAAGTACTCCGTATTCAGGTAGGGGGCACGCACCACTTTAAATCTTTCGCCATATTCCGGACGCAATTCATTGCTTTTCAAAAATAGCTCATCGCGAAAAGCGGGCTCCACCCCGTTCAAAAACTCAAGTTCTCCGCTCAGAAAGGCTAGAAATGCAGATTGTTTGTCGGCCAAAAATTTGATATGAACTGCTTCTAACCACGGAAGGCGTTTCCCATTTTCCACTTCAAAATATCGTGGGTTTTTATGGAGAATTAGACCATCTCCCGGTCGATAATAGGCCAATTGAAATGGTCCACTCCCAACCGGATGAATGCCCATCGACTGCCCATAACGGGCTACCGCTTCTTTTGCAACTATGCTGCAATAGGCCATGCCCAACATGCCGAGAATGGGTGGGAACGGTCGGATCAATCGCAGTTCAAAAACGCTGTCGTTTGGCGCATAAAATCCATCTCCTGCCAATTTGCCTTGAAATATCCATGCGCCGGGTGATGCCAGACTGGGTTCACAAAGACGACGTAAACTGAATACGACATCATGCGCCGTCAGCTTTCGTCCAGAAGTTCCTGGAAAACACGGGTCCTGGTGAAATAGAACGTCCGTTCTAAGAAAAAACCGATACAACTTGCCCTGATCCATGATTTTCCAGTGCGTAGAAAGTTGGGGTTGAACATTCAGGTTTTCATCAACGCTAACCAGGGTGCTGAAGAGTTGGGCGACGGCCCGAATATTGGCTTGGTCTCTGGCAAACGCCGGGTCGAGTGAACTGATACCGCCTTCCTGATTGTAGCGGAACACGCGTCGATCCACCGAATGATCGGGTGCGGTGCAAGATACCCCTATAAAAAGGGTGTAAAAAAGTCCTACAAAAACTGTGAAGATTGTCGAATAGCGCCTTAATTTTGTAGGTTGGTTCATGCCCGCTAAATAAACACATTTCAACCCATTCCAGACACTTTATGGCCCGAATTATAGCTATTGCCAACCAAAAGGGAGGAGTCGGCAAAACAACGACAGCCATCAATTTGGCCAGCAGTCTGGCGGTCCTAGAATACCGAACTTTGTTGGTTGATGCTGATCCGCAGGCCAATGCTACTTCTGGTATTGGTATAGACCCGCGTTTGGTGAAAACGGGCTTATATGAATGTATGGTCAACGAAGTGCCCGTCCAAAATAACATCATTGAAACAGATGTACCCAACCTTTATCTTCTCCCAGCCACCATTGATTTGGTGGGTGCGGAAATCGAATTGGTCAATCGGCCGGCCCGAGAATACATCATGCAACGGGTTTTGGCGCAGGTACGCGAACAATATGAATTTGTGATCATCGATTGCAGTCCATCGCTCGGACTCATCACCATCAACGCACTAACGGCGGCAGATTCGGTAGTGATACCCGTTCAATGTGAGTATTTTGCCCTTGAAGGTTTGGGAAAACTACTGAACACCATCAAGATTGTTCAGAATCGCTTCCAGGAGCAGTTGCAAATCGAAGGAATCTTGCTGACCATGTATGATCCCCGCTTACGCCTGTCTAATCAGATTGTAGACGATGTTCGCCAAAATCTGTCGGCCATTACATTCGATACGCTTATTCATCGGAATATTCGTTTAAGTGAGGCGCCCAGCTTTGGACGCTCAGCCATTATGCACGATGCAGCCAGTAAAGGGGCCATTAATTACCTGAATTTGGCTCGAGAAATTCTACAGAAAAACAACCTCACAAGAGTGGCCATCGAACAAGATCCGCATGTGAATTAAAATGAATATGAATCAAAATCGAAGAAACGCTCTTGGCCGAGGATTGGGCGCACTTTTGTCTGCAACTGATGCAGAAAATCTGATGGTTCAGGCTACCTCCAATTCGATGATCCCGGTCCAGCAGATTGAAACCAATCCGCTTCAACCACGGACCGATTTCGATGAAAAGGCCCTCAAAGAATTATCGGCCTCTATAAAAATACACGGTGTGATACAGCCGCTTACGGTTCGCCGGTTGGCAGCAGGTCAATACCAGCTTATTTCGGGTGAGCGCAGACTCAGGGCATCCAGATTGGCTGGCTTGAAGGAGGTTCCCGCTTATGTGATCGATGCTACCCACCAAAGCATGTTGGAAATGGCTTTGGTTGAGAATCTTCAACGGGCCGACCTCAACCCGATGGAAATTGCCATCAGTTTGAGTCGACTTCAGGAGGAGTGCCAAGTCATTCATGAAGAATTGGGCGATCGTGTAGGAAAGGATCGAAGTACGGTCACCAATTACATGAGGTTATTGAAGCTGCCTCCAGAAATACAATCGGGCATACGCGACGGAAAATTGGATATGGGACATGCCAAGGCGCTCATGGGTCTTGATCGGGTAGAGGTACTCTTGGAAGTTTATCGTCGTGCAGTGGCGCAAAAAATGAGTGTACGGCAACTCGAGGCTTTGGTTAAATCCATGAAGGAAGGCAGTAGCCGTAAAAAATCAGCCCTTCATTCACCGACTACCCCTTCCGAATACCGAATCAGTCAAGAGCAACTGAAACGACAATTTGAATCAGCCGTACAAATCAAGGTTAATGGCAAGGGTGGAGGGGAAATCAGCATTCCCTTCAGCGACCCTTCCGACTTGAATCGGCTGCTCGATATGCTATTAGAGGCATGATCAACCATCCAACATGGTCTTTTTTTTTGGTGCTGTTTTGCTGGGGTTGTTCTACGCCTGTCGCTGCACAACAATCCACTGGGGTGCCATCTGATTCTCTTTATCGCATTCGGGTTAAGCAGGCCACGCACAGATCGCTCTTGATTCCGGGCTGGGGACAAGCCTACAACCGCAGTTATTGGAAGATTCCTGTTGTTTATGGGCTCATCGGATTTTCAGGTGCGCAGGCATCAAACTACCACAAACAGTACATTCGTTTCCGAGATGCATACCGTATAAGGGTCGATGGAGATACTTCAACAATCGATGAATATGCGCTTACCCAAACCAATGCTTTATTAAAGAGCAATCGGGATGCGTTTCGACAAGGCCGTGACACTTTTGTTCTTCTCACCCTTGGCTCCTATCTATTGCAGCTTGTTGATGCTGCTGTTGATGCACATTTGAGTTCTTTTACGGTGGGCGACGATCTGAGCTTGCAGTGGGATGTGGCCCCAGCCCGGTGGCTTGGCGGCCCCGGTGGCCACAGTGGAAATGCAGGTTTGGGTTTGGGAAATGGAGTCAATTTACAACTAGGTCTAGTATATCATTTTTAATGGGCAAATTTGTTGGTCAGTCAATGGTTTTAGATAGCTGCTTTGGTAGTGTGGGTATTACTTTTTCATCATATAACAACAATAAATGATGCGAATTGGTCTTTTGGGTTACGGAAAAATGGGGAAAGCCATTCATCGAATGGCAGATGAACTAGGATTCGATGTGGTATGGCACAGTCCATCACAATCAACTGATCCTCTGGTTTTTGAGTTTCCCAAAGATGTACCCGATTTGGACGTTGTCATTGAATTTTCAACACCTTCTGCCGCAACCGGGCACATTAGAGCTTGCCTGGAACGTGGAATACCTGTGGTTGTCGGCACAACGGGTTGGTATGCAGACTATGATCAATTATCCGATTTGTGTACCGCTCAAGGAGGAGCCATGTTGTGCGCCACCAATTTCTCGGTAGGTGTTCATCTATTTTGGGCATTTGCTGAACGCATGACACAATGGATGAAGCCTTGGACGAACTACCAAATCGGAATTGAAGAAATACACCACACCGAAAAAAAAGATGCACCGAGCGGCACGGCCTTGACCTTAAGGCAGCGGGTGGCTGCTCAGTTAGCATCTTCTGCGCCGAACAATGCATTTTCGGCGGACATTCCGATTATATCGCACAGAACAGATGGGGTCGTGGGTACCCACCAATTGATTTTTCGTTCAGACCGTGATGAGATTAGCCTGCAGCACCAAGCTTTCGACCGCGATGCCTTTGCAGAAGGGGCATTGCGTGCGGCCCGCTGGATTATCGGCAAGACCGGTGTTTTTGATTTTGGCGATGTCCTAAAAGAACAAATTGGATCGACTGCCCAATCTGGGGCTGCCCAATCTGGGGCTTAAGGATTAAGCGAACAAGCCGGGGGTATAGCCTGGGGGTGTTAATCCCAAGTGTTTGTAGGCGGCTTCTGTGGCCTCCCGACCCCGGGGTGTTCTTTTGAGATAGCCTTCTTGAATCAGGAAGGGCTCGTAGACCTCCTCAATAGTACCTGGATCTTCACCGACAGCTGTGGCGATTGTTGTGAGGCCCACCGGGCCGCCTTTAAACTTCTCCACGACCGTCCGTAGGATGCGGTTGTCCATTTCATCCAACCCATGTTGGTCGACGTGCAGCGCCTCAAGCGCAATTTTTGCTATATCGGAGGTAATGATGCCCTTTCCTTTTACTTGGGCAAAATCGCGTGTTCGCCTCAGGAGGGCATTCGCAATTCGGGGTGTTCCACGTGATCTGCGCGCAATTTCAAAGGCACCCGGTTCTTCAATCGGTACTTTCAGAATGTCTGCTGAGCGCAACACAATAGTTGTTAGGAGTTTAGCATCGTAGTATTCAAGTCGTGCATTAATTCCAAAACGTGCCCGTAGGGGTGAGGTCAGGAGGCCCGATCGGGTGGTGGCCCCAATGAGGGTAAACGGATTGAGGGTAATTTGGACGCTCCGGGCGTTTGGCCCACTGTCGATCATGATATCGATGCGGTAATCTTCCATGGCCGAATAGAGGTACTCCTCAACAACCGGACTCAACCGGTGAATTTCATCGATAAACAATACATCACCCGTATCGAGCCCTGTTAACAGGCCTGCCAAATCACCCGGTTTTTCCAAAACTGGGCCACTTGATATCTTAATGCCCGCTTCCATTTCGTTGGCGATGATGTGTGCCAGGGTTGTTTTGCCCAAGCCGGGAGGACCGTGAAGCAACACATGATCGAGCGACTCGGAACGCATCCGTGCGGCCTGCACAAAAACACCCAAGTTGGCCAGAATTTCCTTCTGACCGGTGAAATCATCGAAACTCCGTGGACGAAGAAAACGCTCCAATTCGCGCTCTTGCTGATCTTGTACGGGTGATTCGCTGTTGGTGAGTGGATTCCTCGACATTCATCCAAAAATAGAGGGAAATTGTCGGCCTACCTACTTATTATTGCACTTCCAAACAAAAAAGGCTTTGACGTCTGATTCATTGGTGGTTATTCCCACCTACAACGAAAAAGAAAACATCGAGGCGATGTTGGATCGGGTATTTTCCCTTACTCCGGCATTTGACGTATTGGTGGTCGATGATGGCTCACCCGACGGCACTGCCGGCTTGGTGAAGGCGAAAATGGCCCTATATACTGGGCGATTGCATCTACTTGAGCGGTCGGGAAAGCAGGGTTTGGGTACAGCCTATATTGCCGCCTTTAAATGGGCATTGGATCGACCCTATGAATACATTTTTGAGATGGATTGCGATTTTTCCCACAATCCCAATGATTTGCCGCGCCTTCGTATGACCTGTGTTTCAGGTGCCGACCTGGCTGTTGGCTCGAGATACATCACCGGAATCAATGTGGTGAATTGGCCCCTGAGTCGGGTTCTTCTCTCAGTTTTTGCATCACGCTACGTTCAATTCATCACGGGCATGCCGGTGAATGATGCCACGGCGGGCTTTAAATGCTACCGACGAAAGGTGTTGGCGTGCATCAACTTAAACGAAATCAAATTCGTGGGATACGCTTTTCAAATCGAAATGAAATTCAAAGCTTGGTTTTATGGATTCAAGATAGATGAAGTCCCAATAATTTTTACAGACCGAACGCTTGGTCAGAGTAAGATGACTCGGGGCATCGTTAAAGAAGCGGCTTTTGGCGTTCTCCAATTGAAATGGTGGAGTTTATGGGCAAAGGGCAGGGGAAGTCGCGGCGAACCGATGCCATGATTTCGACATAGAGCGTTATGATTCACTCCACACTCGAAGGCCTCTGGAATGCAGACCATTCCAAGAGCAAAGAACAAAATTTCTTTTTGGTTGCGGGGCCTTGTGTCACGGAATCGACAGATTTATGCCTCGAAGTCGCCTCACAAGTTAAGGTGCTCTGTGAACGATTACAGATACCTTATATCTTCAAGGCGTCTTATAGAAAGGCAAACCGCAGTAGTTTGCGCTCCTATACGGGTCCGGGTGATGAAGCAGGTCTCCAAGCACTTTCTGAGGTCCGAAATCAATTGTCTATTCCCGTTCTCACCGATATTCACGAAGCCCATGAAGCCGCCATGGCCGCCGAAGTCGCTGATGTACTCCAGATTCCTGCTTTTTTGTGTCGACAAACCGATCTTCTTCAAGCAGCTGGTGCAACCGCTAAAGGGGTAAACATTAAAAAGGGACAATTTTCATCGGCGGCCTCTATGCAATTTGCTGTCGAAAAAGTGTTGGCCACTGGAAATTCAAAAATCTGGTTAACGGAGCGGGGAAACTCATTCGGCTACCAAGATCTGGTTGTGGATTTCAGGAACATTCATGATATGCAACAACTGAATGTGCCGGTGTTGATGGATGTGACGCATGCGCTTCAAATCCCTAATCAGGCCATTGGCGTTACCGGAGGCAGGCCCGAGTTGATTCCATTGATCGCCAGGGCCGCCGTGGCCGCTGGGACCGACGGATTGTTTATCGAAACTCATCCCAATCCTTCAAAAGCCCTTTCGGATGGCGCCAATATGCTGCCGCTCAGCGATTTGCCTCAGCTTTTGGAAGTCTTGGTTCGGATCAGAAAGGCCATTTAGGATCTGAGGCCAAAATTCAAGTTTGCAGACTACAGGGGGCTCAGTGTATGATCTATTGAGCCAATAGGTAGCTAAACGTATGATTTATTGCGACTACAGTCAGCTAAGTGTTTGATTTATTGCAACTACAAGCAGCTATGTGTATGAAGTATTGAAACTATAGGTAGCTCGGAATATAAACAATGCGGATTAGTCGGGTAAAACCACAAAGGACGTCCGTCTGTTTTTGCTCCTACCAGTTTGGGACTCATTTTCGGAAATGGGTCGTGATTCCCCATATCCTTTGTAGCTCATTCTTTTGGGATCAACACCTTGGACAACAAGGGCATCGTAAACACTTTTGGCACGTTTGCTCGACAGCTCCAAATTGGCCTTATCCGAACCAACATCATCGGTATGACCCTGAATTTCCAGGCGGATGCCCCAATTCTGCCTTAGAAAATCGGCTAACTTGAGGATTTCAGCGCGTGAAAAGGTATCCAGTAGGGATTCATTGGGGGCGAAAAACACATTTTGTAGGATCACCTCTCGACCAGCCCGAATGGGAGATAAGGGAACCATATAACGCTTATTGGCCGTATCCATATTCAGGTCAAAATGTTGGCTATAAAACAAATATCCACTTTTTTGAACCTGCAAGGCATAACGTTCGCCGCGGGGCAGACTCGTTAAAAAGCTGCCATCAGCAGGAAGGGTCTGCGCTTTAAATACAGAAACCTGGTCCGACAAGCGAATGATCTCTACCTGAGCTTCCACTGGGCGACCACTCATAGAATCAACGACAGAACCTGCAACAAACGAGGCCAAAAAAGGCCTGAGATGAACGGGCAACTCAAACTGGTACAGGTCACCCCGTCCGTAACCACCCGCTCGCTCCGAACTCATCAATGCACTTTGACCTTCCCGCGTAACAAACAATCCGTTTTCTTCTCCAGTAGAATTAATTGGGTACCCAAGGTTAACGGCCTGATGAAAGGAACCGCTTGAATTTCTCCTCGCCATAAATAAATCGGATTTTCCCATGCCTGGGTGCCCGGTCGAGGTAAAATAGAGGGTTTGATCATCGTGGTGAATAAAGGGGAACTTTTCATCACCCGGTGTGTTGATGTTCGAATCTAAAGGGACAGGGGTACTCCATACCCCCGTCAACATCCACTGGCTCATCCAGATATCTGAGCCACCGCGGCCACCGGGCCTTTTGCTTGTGAAATACAATGTTCTCCCGTCAAAAGATAAACTGGGCTGCGATTCCCAATGGTGCGTATTAATAGGTGCGCCTAAATTTTCCGGCTTACTCCAGCCATTTGATGTGTATTTGCTGCTGTATAAGTCGCAACTGCCTTTGCCATCAGCCCGATTGCAGGCTGTGAAGATAATCAAACGACCGTCCTGACTCATGGTATGACCGCCCTCGTTGCTTGGGCTGTTTAAAGGTGGGGGTAGGGCTCTGGCCGAATCTAATGGTAGACCCATGGCAAACTGCACACTCATCAAGTCCTCTTGCTTCCCATCGACCAGACGGGTGAAAATCAGAAGAGATTGATCGGCATTAAAAAGAGGGATGTACTCATCGTCTTTTGAATTGACCAATGAGCCCAGGCTCACAGGAGCGAATTCGACAGGCTTTCGTTTTGCTTCTAAGGCGAAATCAGCGTCGATTTTCCCCTTTCGGGCCTCTTGAATGATTTCCTCAGGAAGTGTTGCGACATTCAATAATCGGCTCCAGTATGTTTTCGAGCTTTGAAAATCCTGATCGGCATGCGCCAGCTTTGCTAAATGCCAAACCGATCGAAAAGAGAGCTCGGGCTCGCGCTCATCAATCTTTTCAAAAGCGATACGGGCCTTTTCGACTTGACCGGCTTGGAGGTACAATTCGGCTAAAGTAAGCTGGGCTTTTCCATATTGTGGGTATTTATTTAAGGTCGATTCCAAAACCTCAGTGGCACTTTTATAGTCTTTTTCCTGAAGGAATTTCAGGGCTTTTTGATACATTTCTTTGGCTTTTTCAGGAATAGGCGTTGTTTGTGCCCGCAATGGCGTGTGCGGAGCTATAGAAGCCCAGATCCATGCTGCGGCCCAGAACAGGAACAGATGGCGCGGAAGACCAAACTCAAGACAGCAAAATTTGATCAATTTGGTGGTCATCGCACGCCCAAATACTTATGAGTCTGCAGAGATAAACGCCAACTCGGATTTTCCAGCAAAAAAGGAAGGATGAAGTCTAAAGAAGCACGCTCGCGGCTCCATTCAGGTTGAAGAAACAGGGCGCATGATTCATTGACGCGTTTCGATTGCAAATGTGCCCATTCCAAATCCGATTTGTTGTATACGACCACTTTGAGTTCATTGGCCAAGGGGTAATTTTCTTCCAAAACAGGCTTGAATTTTTTGGGTGACAAACAAATCCAGTCGAAATCGCCTCGAATGGGCCCAGTGCCTGCGGTTTCAAGCCAAATGGACACCGATATCGCACGTAAAGAACGGCATAGGTCTCCCAAATCGTATAAGGTAGGTTCACCTCCAGTAACCACTACGTTCTGAGCACCTGAATGCTGAACATCAAGCAGCAGTTCATGAACAGATTTCTGTGGATGAAGTTGGGCTGGCCATGACTCTTTTACATCACACCATACACATCCGACATCACATCCACCCAGTCGTATAAAAAATGCGGGTTTACCCTGATTGGCGCCCTCTCCTTGCAGTGAATAGAATGTCTCCATTACAGGAAGCAATCCTGTAGTCCATTCAGATGCTCGAGGTTCTTGCGCCTTATCCGCCATAATGGCGCTTGTTTGCTGAATCGAGCGTGTTCCTCAGCAGCATGGAAATCGTCATGGGCCCTACGCCTCCTGGCACGGGGGTAATGGCGCTGCACCGAGGCGCTACCGTTTCGAAATCCACATCCCCCATGAGTTTGTAGCCGGAAGGACGTGAGGCATCAGGCACGCGGGTTGTGCCCACGTCGATAACCACTGCGCCTTCTTTCACCCATTCACCTTGTACAAAGCCAGGCTTTCCCAAAGCAGCAATCAGTATATCGGCCCTTTGGATGTGCTCCTTCAGATTTTGGGTTTTGCTGTGGCACAGTGTCACTGTGCAATTACCGGGCCGTGCCGATCGCGCCATCAATACACTCAAGGGTGAGCCAACAATATGGCTTCGGCCCAGGATCACGCAATTCTTGCCCTCTGTTTCAATGTTATAGCGGCGCAATAACTCGATGATGCCGGCGGGCGTGGCTGGAAGATATCCGGGCAAATTCAGCAGCATCCGACCGAGGTTAATGGCGTGAAATCCATCCACATCCTTCGCAGGGTCAATGGCCTCATTTATTTTCTCAGGGTTGATGTGATCGGGTAGGGGAAGTTGCACAATAAAGCCATCGAGATCTTTGTCTTGGTTGAGCGAGGCTACAAGCTCGAGCAACTCAGATTCCGTTGTGGTGGCCTCTTTTCTGATCAAGGTGGATTGAAATCCAACCCGTTCACAGGCTAAGATTTTGTTGTTTACATAAGTTTGAGAAGCACCATCATGGCCCACCAAGACGGCAGCCAAATGAGGGGGGCGCAGACCTTTGCTCAAGCGAATCTGAACCTCCATGCTGAGTTCCGAATGAATCTGAGCCGCGGTTGCCTTTCCGTCGATTAGGGTATACATCAGTCCAATTTTAAGACAGCCAAAAACGCATTTTGGGGAATTTCTACATTACCTACCTGACGCATTCGTTTCTTGCCTTTTTTCTGCTTTTCCAATAACTTCCTTTTTCGGGAGATATCACCCCCGTAGCACTTGGCCGTTACATCCTTACGCAGCGCTTTGATGGTTTCCCTTGCGATGATTTTGGCCCCTATCGATGCCTGAATGGCAATTTCAAATTGCTGTCGGGGGAGGAGTTCTCTGAGTTTCTCACACATTTTTTTGCCCAATTCATAGGCTTTATCGGCATGGATGAGTGATGATAAGGCATCAACAGGCTCTGAATTGAGCCTAATGTCCATTCGAACCAATTTCGATTGACGGTATTCGGTTAATTGATAATCAAAACTGGCGTATCCGCGGGAAATGGTTTTCAAGCGATCATAGAAGTCGAATACGATCTCACCCAAGGGCATATCAAAGCTAATTTCCACCCGATTGGTGGTGAGGTAAATTTGGTTTTTGATGATGCCCCTTTTATTCATACACAGGGCGATAATTGGCCCAATGAACTCCGATTTGGTGATGATTTGTGCCGATATATAAGGCTCTTCTATGAAATCAATGGTGCTCGGATCGGGAAGGTCGCTGGGGTTGTTGACGGTGAGCTTTTTGCCCTTGGTGTTGGTGCAATAGTAGGATACGTTTGGAACAGTGGTGATTACTGTCATATCGAACTCTCGCTCCAACCGTTCCTGGATAATTTCCATGTGGAGCATACCCAAGAAACCACAACGAAAACCAAAGCCCAAAGCTGCGGAAGATTCCGGCTCGAAAACAAGGGAGGCGTCATTCAATTGCAGTTTTTCCATGCTCTCCCTGAGTTCCTCGTAATCTTCGGTTTCTACTGGATAGATACCAGCAAATACCATGGGTTTTACGACTTCAAATCCCTTGATCGACTCGGTGGAGGGGCGTTCCAAGGAGGTAATGGTATCACCCACCTGGACTTCCTTAGCAGACTTGATTCCACTGATGATATACCCAACATCACCAGTAAGTACTTCTTCCCTAGGCTGGGGTTTGAGTTTAAGAATACCCACTTCTTCCGCTATATACTCCCGGCCGGTATTGATAAACTTGACGCGTTCTCCCGAACGAATCTTGCCATTAAATACCCTGAAATAGGCAACAACTCCTCTATAATTGTTGTATACCGAGTCGAATATGAGTGCCTGTGCAGGGGCATGTGGATCACCTTTTGGGGAAGGAATTCGGGCCACAATGGCTTCTAGAACTTCAGCAACGCCAAGTCCGGTTTTTCCGCTGCAAGGGATTATTTCATCCCGACTGCATCCCAATAGATCCACTATTTGGTCGGAAACCTCATCGGGGTTGGCACCCGGCAAATCCATTTTGTTGAGCAGTGGAATGATGGTAAGGTCGTGCTCTAAAGCCAGATAGAGATTGGATATCGTTTGGGCTTCAATACCTTGCGAAGCGTCCACAATCAGAAGAGCACCTTCGCAGGAAGCAATCGCACGCGATACCTCATACGAAAAGTCGACATGCCCGGGTGTATCGATCAAATTGAGCACGTAGTTCTGCCCATCCTGCGTGTAGTTCATCTGGATGGCGTGGCTCTTGATGGTTATGCCCCTTTCGCGCTCGAGGTCCATGTCGTCGAGCGTCTGTTCTTGAAGTTCGCGGGAGTCGACCGTTCGGGTCATTTGAAGCAATCGATCAGCGAGGGTACTCTTCCCATGATCAATATGGGCGATGATGCAGAAGTTTCTTATGTGTTGCACGGGGTCAAAGTTACGTCGAATACCAATTAAAGTTTGCTTAAATCCCCTTTTGATTTCAATTTTTGGGTACTGTTTGATTATTTTTGGCTCCAAGAAATTAAAGTGTCCTTATGAGATTGATCTTCGGAATGTTGTTGGGTATGTTCTTCACGATACCAGCCTATTCACAGAATTACAATATCACCTCTATTCCTTATTCACCCGCCCCTTGGGGTGGCCAAAGTCTAACCGGTACATTTACGCCAGGTGCGGATGATGGTGTTTCAGGTCCTTACCCCATCGGATTTGATTTTTGTTACTACGGCGTCACTTATTCAAACGCTTGGGTTGGATCGAATGGATGGGTTTCATTCACCGGAGGACAACCCAATACCTACACATCGGCCTCGGTGCCCAGTGCAGTGGCCACGGTTCCAAAGAACTGTGTGATGGGTCCTTGGCAGGATTGGTGGTCTAATCTCAATGGCAATGGCAACATCAGCTACCAAACCGTAGGTGTAGCACCTTTCAGGAAGTTTGTGGTAAGCTTCGAAAACTTGCCGATGTTTTCCTGTACCCAATTATTAGGCACCTTCCAAGTAGTCATCAATGAATGCAATAACTCCATTGAGGTCCACATTTTGAACAAGCCTCCATGCCCCAGTTGGGCGGGCGGTACAGCTGTATTGGGGTTGCATAATCTAACCGGAACCGTTGCCCACGTTGTCCCGGGGCGAAATTCGACCCAATGGGTAGTAACCCCAAGTGCCCCCGAGGGCTGGCTATTTACTCCTGTCGGCGCATGCGAAGCCGATGTGTTCGGGGGCTTTCAATCGACCCCGCTCGCATCGGGCTTCAGCAGCCTCGGGCAAGATTTAGAAGCCTATTATGCGTTTAGTGGCGATGCCACCGACGAAAGCGGGAATGGTAGAGATGGCTCAGTCAATGGATGTTTGTTGGCACCGGATCGAAACGGATATGTGCGAAGTGCCTATCAGTTTGATGGCGCCGACGATTACATTCAGCTGCCGTTTGGACTTACAGCACCGAGCATGAGTGTATCTGCTTGGTTCAGGACTACTGATGGCCAGGGTGAACAGGCCTTAGTAGATGCGGACAGTGCAAATTTATTTGGAAACAGTATTCTTTTGGGATATCAGGCTGCCAACAATCGCCTCGATGCGCGATACCATGACGGCACCTATTCCACTACTTCGGTTTGTGATACAGGTCGATGGTATCATGTGGTGGCCGTATGGGAGCCCGGACAGGTATCCACCTATCTTGATGGGAATCTTATTGGCACGACTTCCTTTGCACAAGGAGTTAACGAGGGGGCCTTGTATACGATTGGAAGACATACAGCGGCGGCGCCCAAATGGTTTACGGGTCGAATAGATGAAGTTGGTTTTTGGAGTCGGGCACTCAACGCCAGTGAAATAAGAAATTTATACAATTCTGGCAAGTATACGGTTGTTGAAGTCCCGTGTTTTTCTGACAGTATTGTGCTTAAAGTTCGGGTGGGCACAGTGCTTTGTTCATCGGTCGATGTGGGTGGATCCGAGTTTCGGCTGTACACGCCTTCAGGCTCATTAATCCCTATTGATAGCGTTTTTTATGTTTGCAGTAATGGTCGTACCGACAGTCTTTACATTAGACTTCGACAGGAATTAATTTACAATGGCGATCATCATTTGGTGATTCGAAATGGACGGGATGGTGATGCCATCCTGGCCGAATGTGGAACGGGTGCCGATCCTTTCGATACCATTGTTGTTCGCGTTCAGGGCTGCTACGAATACAACACGCCTATTCATATGCGCAATGCAACCGTCTCGCGCGACAATCAGTTCATCGATCTAACCTGGAACATGCCTGCCGATTTTGATTCAAGTTATTTTGACATGTATCGGGTCTATATGAATGATCGGCCTGGAGGCACGATTTGGCGCGAAATTGTTCGTTTAGATAGTATTAGCGACACGACAGTTGTGGTACGAGAATTTGAGCCTAAAGATGAAACGCGCGATTTCCGGGTTGTATTGCGCATGAAAATTTATGGCGATGTTGTGGCCCGCGGGGACTCTGCGAATAATATTTGGTTGAGGGGGGGCGATGCAACATTAACGGATGGAAACCGGGGTCGGGCATTATTAACTTGGTCTCCTTACAAACCATGGTCTTCCGCCTATGATGTTTATCTGGCCGCTGCACAAGACACTGGGGTTGGCGAGCTTATTGGAACCACTACTGATACAAGTTTTTCATTTGATAAACCCATCCGACCTGGTTTTTATGTGCTGCGTGTCACTACCCAACATCCAACGGATCCTTTTCGCGCTTGGAGCAATTATGTGCCTTTTGAGATTAAATTGCGCGACGTTGTAATCAAAAATGTCGTGACGCCAAATGGGGATGGAATCAACGATTTCTTTCATATCGAGGAGATAGAATACTTCCCAGATTCATACCTGACTCTTTTTAATCGCTGGGGACAAATCGTTTTTGAGCAGGCCGCATATCAAAATGACTATAGTCCAACCGATTTAGAGGCGGGAACATATATTTATGTTTTAACGATTCCGGGAAAACCTGATTTGACGGGGGCGATGCGTGTTGTTCGTTGATGTAAATGTCTATTTAATTTTTATTTAATTTTTTGCAACATACCTTAGCGAGGTAATTTATATTTCATGAAGAACTTTTTAACTTTATACCGATTGTTATTCACTGTTTTGGTAGTGACTGGTTTTGGCGTAGATGCCCATGCGACACACCTGGCTGGTGGGAGCATTCAATATAGACGCACTACAGTTGCAAATCAATACATTATAACACTGACCCTATATAATGATTGTTCCGGTATTCAAAACCAAATCCCATTCAACAACGCGAATTCAATTGTTTATTATCGGAATAGTTGTGGTGGCGCGCCGGTGCCCTTAACCGTTACCTGGTTGCCAGGAACCGGGCAAGAAGTTCCTACGGCTTGTGTCACAGACCCCAGTACCTGCCAAGGTGGACAACGATATGGTCTTAGAAAATACGTATGGGAAGGTACCGTTACGCTTCCGTTTAGCACAACCAACACGTCCTGTAATGAGTGGTATTTTACCTGGGGCAATCAGAATAATGCAAATACGGGATATTGTTGCCGGAATAACAGCAATACACTTCAAGGAGCCTTGAATACGAATTTCTTTGTTGATTCATACCTCAACAATAACGTAGTGAACGGTAACACTTCTGCAACCTTTGCAGGAGCATCTATCCCTGCTTATTGCATCAACGAGCCCATTAATGTTATTTTTGATGTGAGCGAAATTGAGGGTGATTCGATAGTATACAGCTTAGTTCCCGCTCTTCAAGCGTATAACACGAATGTAAACTACGCCCCAAACTACTCTGCCGCACTTCCGGCGATTGCAGTCGGTGGGGTTATCAACATTAACCCGACCAATGGTAATTTATCGTTTCTATCGGCCAATCCACAAACCTCATTATTCGCGTTGAAGGTAGATGAGTATCGATCGGGGACACTCGTTGGGTATGTAAAAATCGATATTCAAGTAATTTTGGGTGTAGGTAGATTTTGCGACAATGTGACACCGTCTTATAAGTATGATACAGTGGCCCGTGGATGTGGAACATGGGATAGTTTAAACTATCAACTTGAGTTGCGTTCAAGGGTGCAATGTACATCGGTAGCACGTGATGGTTCCGACTTTCGATTATACAGGCCTAATGGTCAATTGATCCAAATTCAATCGGCCAGTCCAGATTCATGCGACTCTCAGGATCGTACACGATATATCGATTTTGTTTTCGCAGAACCTCTTGATCAGAATGGATATTACAGCTTGGTATCGCGCAATGGGTCAGATGGTAATACGCTGGGCAATCAGTGTGATCTTTTTATGCCTTTATATGATACGATGTTGTTTTATGTATCTGATTGTTTCTTTTATGACCGGCCAATGACGCTGACCAATGTCAGTGTTGATTCAATAAATCCGGCTCATCTTCGGGTGAACTGGGCTGCACCGGATAGCTTCGATTACAATTACTTTTTAGCTTATAATCTATTCCGGGCTGCCCCGGGAGAGAATATTCTTCCCATCTCTTCAAGAATGCATCAGGAAACAGACTCAACAGTTCTATCCTTTTACGATTACTTAAGCCCTGTTCACCCTAAAGACGGACCTATTCGATACAACGTGAATATGCGCATGACCGATGGCAATGAAACACGTCGTTCCAATACCATAGCATCCATTCGATTGGATGGCGCTTTTGCTTCCGCTGCTCCGGAAAATCGTATGGTAGACCTCATATGGACATCCTACAACGGCTGGTCTAATCCAGAATATGCAGTTCAGTGGTTCGATTATAAAAACCCCGATCAGGGCTGGGTAGTCGTGGCTGGTCCTACCACAGACACGACCATTCGTTACGAACGCCCTCGGCCTAAAGGTAAATACGCCGTACGTGTAAGAACATTTTCTCCAGATGGAATCCTGCGTTCTTATTCGAATCCTATTGATTTCGAGATGCCCTCAAGGCCTGTTGAGATTCCTAATGTAATTACTCCCAATGGAGATAATATTAATGATGTTCTGATTATTGAAAATCTGGATTATTTCCCAGGTGCGGTATTTCGGGTGTATAATCGTTGGGGACAAAAAGTATACGAATCGACCGATTATCAAAATAACTGGGGGGGTGATGATTTAGAATCGGGTAGTTACTTCTATGAATTAATCATTACGGAGGATGGTCAACAGCAACAATACAAGGGAACTATGCGCATCGTTCGGGGCTAGCATCATTGCGTGGGTGTCATTCCCATCTGATCTATTATATAAAGCTGATCTGATCTATTATATAAAGCTAATCTGATCTATATACAGAGCTAATGTTAGCTACATAACTGATCTAATTTGATCTTCAATACAGGGCAAATGTAACCTTTGCCACAGAGCGTAGGTGTCATCAGGAATGAGCAAAAGACTCATTTGAAAAGGGCACGATAAAGCATTACAAGTAAGGCAAAGGCAAACATGATGATGCTGACTCGGTTTATGCCATGCATCATCCGCAAGTTCAAACCTGGCGATGGATTAGAATGGTCTTTTCGAAAGACACGGATGAAATAGAATAGGAAGGATTTCATAACGGAATAAAGAACAAAGGAGTTTTCATTTAGTTTAATCCGGTTCTGCGACCGCTGTCCAGCCTGAGCATAATACCGATCATTAGACCAAATGCAATTTGCGAGGATCCTCCGTAGCTGAGTAAGGGTAGTGGAATGCCAATGACTGGCAGCAAACCAATGGTCATGCCGATGTTCACTACAATATGCGCAAATAAGACTGAAGCCACACCATAGCCATAAACGCGTCCAAATCGGTTGCCCTGCAACTCGGAGAGATGAAGTATGCGAAAAAGAACGAAGAGATACAGCAGTAGAAGTAAGATTGATCCAACAAATCCAAATTCTTCGCCTATGGTGCAAAAGATGAAGTCTGTACTTTGTTCGGGTACAAAGTCAAACTTGGTCTGCGTTCCTTCGAGGTAGCCTTTCCCCAGAAGGCCTCCTGATCCTATCGCAATCAGAGATTGGTGAACATTATACCCTGCCCCTTTCACGTCGTCAACCTTTCCAAGAAGCACGTCAATTCTCTTTTTTTGATGGGGTTGAAGGACATTCTCGTAGGCAAACTCGACCGAGGCAATCATTAAAAGCGAGGGAATAATATAGGTAAGTGAACGCAGTAAGGTTTTCCATCGCTGGCTCGATAATCCTACATAAAGAAATGACAGGCCGAGTACAATTCCTGAAGATATTTTCTCGTCGAATAATAGGGTTAAAACACCCAGAATTAATGCCCAAATTCCAAGTTGCATGAGTAGTGGAGACATTCCCTCTCGGTAAAGAACCAACAGGAATGAGGCATACACTAAGGCGCTTCCGGTATCTTTTTGAAGCAGAAGACTCACCACGGGAAACAAGACCACAAAAAATAGGGTATTCTTAATGGATTGGGAACGAAGTTGGGTGCTTTTCTCGCGCAGTAAAAACGCGATCATCAGGATTGTGCCTAGTTTCAGAAATTCTCCAGGTTGCAGACCGAAGCCACCAATGGAGAACCAAGCACGGGCTCCATTGATTTCATTGCCTACAAAGGCCACTAAAATACTGAGGAACAGGAATGTCAAATAAAATATGGGTGCTAACCCTTCAAAAAACCGCGCGTCAAGAGACAATATTATAATAATGCACAGCCATGAAATTCCTACAAATACGAGCTGTTTCATGGCGTTTCCACGCTCTTGATTCATCCAATCTTGGCCGGCATCATATACCGATGAGTAAATGGTCAGCAAACCCAGGATGCACAATGCGATATACGACAACATCAGGGGTTTGTCGACATACTGGAACACGGATTGCTGCCGTCGTGCTGTACCGCTCATAAGATGTTTGCTTCGAGAAGCCTTTTTTCCAATTCGGGCCGTTTGATTTCGCCTTTTAGGTATTTCTCAATGAGTAAGCTGGCAATGGGGGCTGCCCAGACACCCCCAAATCCAGCGTTTTCGACAATGACGGCCAACGCAATTTTGGGGTTTTCTCTTGGCGCATAGCAAACAAAAACTGCATGATCTTTGCCGTGTGGATTTTGTGCAGTCCCTGTTTTGCCGCAGACGGTGATTCCCTCGATTCTGCCATACGCTGTGGCTGTACCGGCATCCACCACCCGCTGCAAGGCTTCATGCACCACAGCAAAATAAGGTCTGTCGATTCCGGTTTCAAATTTTTTCCCACGAAAATGTCGTTTATCACTGCCCGAACCGACGCTCCGAACCAAGTGTGGTGCATAATACCATCCACCATTGGCCACAGCAGACATGGAGGTGGCCATTTGAAGTGGACTCAAAGCGATTTCACCTTGACCAATGGATAATGAAATAATCGTATTGGCGCGCCACCGACCTTTTCCATGGTATCGATCAAAGTAAGCGTTGCGCGGAAGAACACCTTTCGTTTCATTGGGAATGTCTATACCCGTCCTTCGACCGAACGCAAACTGGTCCATATAATCGCGCCAGGTTTCGTACATTTTAGACGTAGGAGATCCGCTCGAATGGTGGTCGATCACGTTTTTAAAAGTCCAACAATAATAGGGGTTGCAGGAAAACTGAATCGATTCTGTCAGGTCCAGTGCCCCATGAACGTGGGTGCATTTCACCGTGTGGCTTCCCATTCGATAACCACCTCCACAAGGATATCGTGTCGATGGATTAACTACGCCAAGTTGTTGGGCCACGAGGGCCTGAAATGGTTTAAAAATGGATCCCGGTGGGTATTGGGCCTGAATTGGACGGTTGAATAAAGGTTTTAGTGAATCGCGAGAAAGGACTTTGTAATGTCTTGTTCGCGCCTTGCCTACCATCAAATTAGGGTCATAGCCCGGCGCACTTACCATAACCAATATCTCGCCCGATTCAGGCTCAATGGCAACGACACTACCGCGTTTGTTGCGCATCAATTGTTCGGCATATTCTTGGAGTTTAATGTCGATAGACAATTCTAATTCATGCCCCGGTGTGGCTCCACTGTCGAGTGTGCCGTCTTTATATGAACCGACAACCCGGTTGTGCACATCCACATAGCGATATCGTATTCCTCTAAGACCCCTCAAATAGGGTTCATATGTTTTCTCCAGTCCAGCAATACCAATATAGTCACCCGGCAGATAATAGCCTGAAGAAGCATCAATGTCTTTGTCATTGACCTCCCCTGTGTAGCCCAATAAATGACCAGCAATTGGTCTAGGGTAGTATCGTACTGCCCTCGATTCGGCATAAAAACCTGGAAATTCGAACAATCCCTCCTGTATGGCAGCAAATTCTTCGACACTGATTTGGGCAGCAAAAATGGATGGCTTAAATCGGGAGTGTCGAACGATTTGGTTCATGCGTTCTTCGAATGTTTTCCTTTCTATACCCAAGAGTCTACAGAAGGCTGCCGTATCCATATCCGATTTCACCTGCCGGGGCACCACCATAAGATTGTATATGGGTCGGTTCACTACAACCCGTTCCCTATTCCGATCGAAAATGACGCCGCGAGCGGGGTACACTATTTCTCTGCGGACAGAATTCTGACGCGACCAAATTTCATAAGAATCGTCGATGATCTGTAGGTAAAATAAGCGCAGCGCAAAAATGCCAAACACCACAATGATGCTGATCTGAAGTACGCGTTGTTCTTCGGAAAATTTCAAGCTGCAGAATTATTTTGATGTATGAGCAGAACCATAGAAGGTGGTATACAGTCCCAACGAGCACAACAACAGGATAAGTACACCGGCAAGTGATCGAAGAAATATCCAATGGAGTTCGCTGAATGCTAAAGCCTCAAAAAAGTAGAGGCTGAATTGATGAATGGCAAATAATGGGATGGTGTAGGTTAAGAAACGCGCCCAACCTAAACTGTTTAATCGAATGCTTCCGGGGTCGTCGTACCGGCTTTTCAAAAGATACCAACGAACCCAATTTGGGCGAATGTAGGCCAAGAATGTACAGGCGAGCGCATGATATCCCCAATTTGCCGTAAACGCGTCGTACGTTAAGCCGTATCCGAAAGCAAAGGTCATAAACAGCCAGGAGGGAAGGCCAACGGGTAGAATAGCTAAACCAAACACATAGATATATGGAGAAATGAGGCCAAACAAGGCCATTTGATCGAGCAAAAGAACCTGTACGAGCATCAATACAGAGAGCCAAGCTGTATATCGTATCAGATCAATCATCGGTTGCTATTTTATCTTCGAGTCGCAGGCGTTCCTCCCTCTTTTTGTAGTCGATGAGATGGACATACTGTACCGACCGGAAGTCTGTAAATAATTCTACCCCGATTCGGTAAACGCTTTCGCCATCAGGAATTCGGTGGCTGCGCACCCGACCAACTGGTATACCCGGCGGAAAGGTCAAGGAGTATGCGCTGGTATACACGGTATCACCCTTCTTTACAGGAACATGCATTGGGATGTCGATGAGGGTGGCGCGATTAATCATACCACCCTCCCAAAATAAGGTGCCAACAGCATCTTTTTTGGCTAATCCAGCACTTAAGCGTGCTTTGGCATGAATCAATGTGATGATCGTGCAAAAATGCTCAGAAACTTGGTCGACAATCCCGATCGCCCCTTTGGGGCCTGCTACGCCCATTCGGGGTTTAACACCGTCTCGTGAGCCGCGGTTCAATATCATATAGTTATGGCGGTGTATCGTGCTGTTGCCCACGACCCGAGCGGCAATGAACTTATATTCAGAGGAAGAGTCCGACGCCTTTGGGATGAGGGGGTTTTTTAAAAAGGGCGAGGCAGTAGCTAAAGCCTGGGATTGCATCGAATCAGGGTTATTGGTGCTGATCGTTCCTGTAAAGAGCGAATCAAATGATCTAATTTGGGGTAAACGGACTAGGGCAGCAGAATCAGCCAGCTGATCCTGATATAATCGGGTACGTGCAATGGCTAACTGCTCATTTAACTCTTCGTTGGCGGCTCGTAATCCCCAATAACTTCTCCAGGTATTTAATTGATTGAGCGTGTTTCCTTGAAATTCCACCATGGTTGAACGCCATCGAGAATAATGATAAGGATCGTTACCCACCAGCATTCCAAGGGAAACAATCGAATAAAGCACAAACAAGATGTGCAGCCTGATTCGATATAAGTAGTTCAGTATCGACCACATGGCCGTATTAAGTCATCAAGAAGTTGAAGCGTTCAATATTTTTCAGCGCAATACCTGTTCCCCGAACAACAGCCCGCAGCGGGTCATCGGCCACATGAACGCGCAAATGGGTTTTGGCACTGATGCGTTTGTCAAGTCCCCGGATCAAAGCACCGCCTCCCGTTAAATAAATCCCATTTTCATGGATGTCTGACGCCAATTCGGGTGGGGTTATTTCTAGCGCTTTTAAAATAGCGCCTTCTACCTTGGTGATCGATTTGTCTAGTGCTTCAGCGATTTCATGATACTCAATGTTAAACTGTCTGGGTATCCCCGAAACCAAATCTCGACCGCTAACCAGCATGGTTGGCGGTGGTTCATCCAATTGAGAAAGAGCAGATCCAACCTGGATTTTAATGAGTTCTGCGGTTCGTTCGCCAATCAAAACATGGTGTTTATTGCGAACGTATTCCAAAACATCTGTGGTGAATTGGTCGCCCGCCACACGAATAGACTGATCGCAAACAATGCCAGCCAAAGCAATGACAGCAATTTCTGAAGTACCACCCCCGATGTCAATGATCATATTTCCTTTTGGCTCCTCTACGTCGATGCCAATTCCTATTGCCGCTGCCATCGGTTCATGAATTAAATATACCTCCCGTCCCCCGGCGTGTTCAGCTGAGTCACGCACAGCCCGTTTCTCCACTTCAGTTATGCCAGAGGGTATGCAAATAACCATTCGGAGGGAGGGAGGAAGTAGTCTCTTACCTGGATTGATCATGGCAATCATTCCTCTGATCATGTTCTCTGCCGCATGGAAATCCGCGATGACCCCATCTTTTAATGGTCGTATGGTCTTGATGTTCTCGTGCGTTTTTCCATGCATTTGCTGAGCCTGCCGACCAATTGCGATGACCTTGTTGCTGCTCCGATCCACCGCCACTATCGATGGCTCGTCTACCACAATCTTATCTTTGTGCATGATCAGTGTGTTGGCAGTACCCAAGTCGATCGCTATCTCTTGGGTGAAAAAATCAAATATGCCCATTTATAAATTTCTTTAGTGTTTAAAATGACGAAGGCCCGTACAAACCATGGCCATGTCGTGAAGATTACAAAAATCAATGCTCTCCTGATCTCTAAGACTTCCACCAGGTTGGAGAATGGTTCGAATGCCTTCCGCACAAGCGGCTTCCACTGTATCCGCAAAAGGAAAAAATGCATCACTCGCCATGACCGAACCAGAAAGATCGAAGCCAAAACTTCGGGCCTTATGAACGGCTTGGCGGAGGGCCTCGATTCTCGATGATTGTCCCATGCCACTGCCAATCAATTGTTGATCCTTAACCAACACAATGGCATTGCTCTTGGTGTGCTTCACCAATCGCTCTGCCAATTCAAGATCAAGCAGCTGAGCGGGGGATGGCTGTGCTGTTGTAACCACTTTCCATTGATTGGGGCTGCTGAGTTGTTCATCGCGTGATTGCCACAGAATACCATTAAGAGCCGAGCGCAACGAGTAGGAGGGGAGATCGGTAGAAGTCTGACGCAGAAGAATTCTGTTTTTCCTTTTTTTAAGCAAAGCCAAGGCATCAGGGTGGTAGTCGGGAGCAACCAAAATCTCGTAGAAAATTTTATCGATTTCCAGAGCCGTTTCCAAATCAATAGAAACATTGGAAGCAATAATTCCTCCAAAAGCAGAAACGGGATCACCGGCAAGGGCTGCTTCCCAAGCGCGCAAAGCATCAGAACGATGAGCAACACCACATGGATTGTTATGCTTGATGACTGCAAATGAGGGAGATGGCAAATCTGCCAATAAGAAAAGGGCCGAATCCAGGTCTAATAAATTGTTGTAGCTCAACTGCTTGCCCCCCATCACCTCAACTACTTGTTGAATATCACCGTAAAAGCGGCCATCTTGTTGTGGGTTTTCGCCATATCTCAAAACCATCGGTGTTGAAGCAAGAAGATTCTGATGATTGGACCTGTCCGAATCACCCCGCATATTTCCGTCCGAATCACCCCGCAAATAATCGCCTATGTGTTGGTCATACGCCATCGTTCTTTGTAATGCCGCTGTTGCAAACGTCCTGCGCATCTCAGATTTTGTGCTGCCATTATCTTCTTGAAGCACGGCAATCACTTGTGAATACTGGGTTGATGATGAAACAACCAATACGTCCTCGTAATTTTTAGCCGCAGCCCTCAGCAAGGCTACTCCGCCCACATCAATTTTTTCTATGATTTCCTCGTGCGATCGACCTTCCAAAACAGCCTGCTCGAAAGGGTAGAGATCCACCACCACCAAATCGATTAAAGGTATTTGAAATGCTGCGAGATCGTTCAGGTCACCCATTTGCGACCGACGTGCCAGAATACCGCCAAAAATGTGTGGATGCAGGGTTTTGACTCGACCACCCAACATCTCACCGTACGAAGTCAGTTCTTCAACAGCGGTAACTTCCAGGCCCTTTTCTCGAAGAAATGCATAAGTACCACCTGATGCAATCAGTTGAACATCTAATTTTCGAAGACCTTCAGCGAAGGATACAAGACCCTCTTTACTGTAGACAGAAAGGAGGGCAGACCGGATGAATTTTGAGTTGTTTTGCGGCATGATATTCCGCAAAAGTAGGTAATTTCAAGCATCAGCCCGCAGACAAAAAGCGGAAAAATTTGCTGAAAAAATGAAAATATTTAGGCGTCCACCAACGACAGACTGCGCTCCATAAATCGGCTTAATTCAGCCCCTTTGAGCATGCCTTGAGCCAACAGGGCAAGGTCGTAGCTGTGCCTTATGAGTGACTGTTTTTTGTCCGGATCCTGACATCCTGCGATGTGCAGCAAATGCGGATGGGCGGTGTTCAATACTACATCATAAGTTTCCGGCATCTGACCCATGCCGAATGGATGCCCTCCTGTGGCGGCCATTTCGTTCATGCGCCGCATAAACTCATTTCTGGTGATCATGACGGGTAGATCGTCGGCCGATAATGAAGCTGTTGTCACCTTACGTTTTTCATCACCCACGGTGAGGGTAAACAACTCTTTGATCTCCGTTTCTTGTGCCTCGGATAAGACAGAAGGGGTGTTCTGTTCCTTCGGGATGAGTTGTTCGATGGGTTCTGAATCGACCCGCTTGAAGCGCACTTTTTCCAATTTCGACTCCTGATGGTTAAGGAAATGGCTGTCGATAACGCTGCTCATTTTAAGAACATCGTAACCACGTTTTGTGGCGGCTTGCACATAGGTATGTTGCAATTCGGGATCTGATGTGTAAAGTATGACCAGGTTGCCGTCTTTGTCGCGTTGGTTGAGTTCTACCATTTTCTGATAGGCCTCCCAATCACGCTGATCGCCGTTGGTACTCGTATACAGACAGAAACCTGAGGAACGCTCGGCAAACTTCTCATCGCTGATCATGCCATATTTTACAAATAATTCAAGGTGCTCCCATTTTCCACGGAATCCCTCTGCGTCGTCGCGGTACATTTCTGCTAGTTTGTCGGCTACCTTTTTGCTGATGTGGCTGTTGATCTTCCGTACATTCGAATCAGTTTGCAAGAAGCTTCTTGAAACATTGAGCGGGATGTCGGGAGAATCCAAGACACCATGCAACAATCGCAGATAATCGGGAACAATATCCTCAACAGAATCGGTAATAAAGACCTGTCTGCTATACAGCTGAATCTTGTTGCGACTCGGTTCAAATTCCGCTTTTAGTTTGGGGAAATACAAGATCCCTGTTAGATTGAAGGGGTAGTCGACGTTCAGGTGAATATGAAACAGGGGTTTCTCAGCCAGAGGATAAAGTTCCTCGTAAAATTTTTGATAGTCCTCATCGCTCAATTCGGATGGTTTTTTGGTCCACAATGGCACTGTGGCATTGATTACTTCTTCCTCCAATTGAATGGGCACGGGTAGAAATCGGCAATATTTACGCAGAATTTCGCGTAGCTTCCAGGTTTCTAAGTAATCGAGGGCGTCTTCGCTAACATGTAAAATAACGTCGGAGCCCCTGTCGGTTCTTTGACCTGCACCAATTTCAAATTCTGTGCTCCCGTCGCATGTCCACCGAACCGGAGTGGCCCCCTCTTTAAAGGAAAGGCTCTCAATCTCAACTGAATGGGCTACCATAAAGGCCGAATAGAAACCAAGCCCGAATGCCCCAATCATATTACTGTCCGTCTTTTCGCGGTACTGCTCCATGAATTCAGTCGCACCACTAAAGGCGATTTGATTGATGTATTTATCAATCTCCTCACCCGTCATTCCAATGCCACGGTCTGATATGGTGATGGTTTTCTTCTCTTTGTCGATCTTCACCCGGACCGAGGTGTCGCCTGTTTCACCTTTAAACTCACCTATAGAAGCTAATGCATTCAACTTTTGCGTTGCATCGACCGCATTACTGACTAATTCCCTCAAAAATACTTCCTGATTGGAATAAAGGGATTTTTTGATGATTGGGAAAATGTTTCCCGTATTGACCGAAATATGTCCTTTTTTTTCCATGATGTTTTTTTCGCCTGAGTGGGCAACTACTTTGCCACAATTGGCAAACTGACATTTTGTCGCACCACAAGTCGAATTTCACACCGCAAAACGATGCTGTTGCGACAAAAGGTTCGGAATTCGTATCTGAAAGGTAGACCCTTTACCGACCTCACTCGTCAAGTGGATGTGGCCCCCCATTTGTTTCACAGTTTCTCGGACAATAAACAAGCCCATTCCATAGGCATCTCCGGTTTCGCTGCGTTCAAATAAGCGGAACACACGTTCTTGCTGGGTTATAGCAATGCCCCTTCCATAATCAGTCACTTCCAATTGAACAAAGTCCGCTTGAATTTGGGCGGAAAGCGTTATTTCTGCAGGTGCTTGGCCAAATTCAGCGCTGCGAGCGGCATTGTTGAGCAATTCCAGTAAAACCAATTTGATTTTTTCGTAATCCCCGATCCAAATGCTGTTTTCAATCACTTCGACACGAATCCGATCATGCTCCAGGCCGTAAACTGCACAAATCGCGTTGATCAAAAAGCGAAATAATCCATGGGCTTCCAAATTTTCGGGAAGAAGTTCCACCCGACTTCCCCGATATAAATCCCGAAAACGTGCTCTTCCGCAGCCCAATATGGTCAGTCTTCTGAGAAGAAACTGGGCAAGGTCCTGCGCTGGCATTGTGTCTTGGTGTTCGACTACGGACCTGCAAAGGGATTCTAACTGTATTACAGGCTCGAAAAATTCAGTGTCTATTTTATAAGTGAGCCAATCTCGAGCAGACCTCGACGTTTCAAGCTCTTGACGGATGGCTCCCATTTGCATGTTGTTCCATGTTAATTCATAAGCGCGCTGTATAATGGAACGCAATGTCGGTACCACATATGGCGTTCGCACGGAACGGAATAAAGAAGCCATTAATGGATTTCCATCAACTAATCCTGTATCCGCTTCTGCATGAAGCAGAATGCACTGACTTGATGAAAATTTCTGTTGCACTTCCAATATCAAATCAAATCCAGTGGCTTTTGCGAGCCGTAGGTGGGTGAGCAATACACAACCAGGACGGTTCTGCAGTACCTGAAGAGCCAAAGACGCGTCGGAGCAGGTAAACAGCTCGAAAAACGATTGAAAATGTTCGCGAAACGTATTGCGTCCCGCTTCGAGTTCATCCACATATACAACCGGTATAAGGTGGGGGAACAAGCTGGTCATATGATTGGAAGCGCGATATTATGAAAAAAATCAAAGAAATTGTTTTCTATTTTTGCGGTCATGTCAAAAATACAGCCTGTTTATTTGGTCGACGCGTGTCGCACCCCCATTGGAAAACTGGGGGGTTCACTGTCTGGGGTTCGTCCAGACGATCTCGCATCAATCAGTATCCGGGCTCTCTTGGCAAGAAATCCCAGTTTTGATCCGAATGTGGTTGAGGATGTTGTGCTTGGCGCAGCCAATCAGGCCGGAGAAGATAACCGCAATGTAGCCCGAATGGCAGCGCTTTTGGCCGGGCTTCCGGTAGGGGTGGGCGGGGTGACGGTGAATCGACTCTGTGCCAGCGGACTACAAGCACTAATCGATGCCTACAGGGCCATTGCACTGGGTGAAGGCGAGGCTTATATTGCAGGTGGTGTTGAAAGTATGACTCGTGCACCTTGGGTAATGGCCAAACCGGATCAGGCGTTTTCCCGAAAAATCGAAGCCTATGACACAACTTTGGGCTGGCGGTTCACCAACACGGCATTAGCAGAACGCTACCATCCCTACAGCATGGGTGAGACGGCAGAGAATGTGGCCGAACGGTATCGAATTAGCCGCGAGCAACAGGATGCGTTTGCTTATTTGTCGCAATCAAATTATGCGCGTGCAGCGGCTGAAGGCCAATTTAAATCCGAATTAGTGCCGGTGGAGGTTAAGGTTGAAAAAGCGCCCAACAGAATGTTTGAAGTGGATGAACACCCCAGATTCAGCAGCCTGGAGCAACTGTCTGCGCTCAAACCCGCCTTTCGAAAAGATGGTAGTGTTACGGCTGGAAATAGCTCGGGTATGAATGATGGTGCCGCTTGCGTTCTACTGGTGAATGAGTCAGCATTAAAGACCCACTCTTTAACCCCTTTGGCCCGTGTAGTCGGTGCAGCTGCGGTTGGCGTTGATCCGGCCTATATGGGTATTGGTCCCGTACCGGCCATCCAGCGGTTGTTAAACCGAACGGGAATCAAAATCAGTGATGTTGATCTTTTCGAATTGAACGAGGCTTTCGCGGCTCAAGCCGTGGCTTGTATTCAAGAATTGCAAATAGATCCCCGCCGTGTCAATAAAAGAGGAGGGGCCATTGCATTGGGTCATCCATTGGGCTGTTCTGGTGCACGGATCACGACCACTCTCGTACACCAAATGAAGGACGATTCTGCTGTGCGATATGGTGTGGCGGCACTTTGTGTGGGCGTCGGACAAGGATTAGCTATAATGCTCGAAAATTGCGCTTGATGTTTTCAAGGCGCTATTTTATTTGGTTTGCCTATCATGGAGCACGCTACCACGGATGGCAAGCGCAAAAAAACGCCATAGGCATTCAACAAATGCTTCAAAATGCAATGGCAACGCTACTCAGAGAACCGGTTGCCATTACCGGACAGGGAAGAACCGATACAGGTGTTCACGCACGGCAGATGGTGGCGCATTTCGACTTTATGTCTGAGTTACCAATAGACTTAGCCGGCAAACTCAACCAATTGTTGCCTACAGATATTCGCATCAGTCAGATACATGAAGTGGCTCCCGATGCACATGCTAGGTATTCAGCCCTGAATCGGTTGTATCGCTACTATATCCACCGAACACCGGATCCGTTTTTGGTGGATCGGTCATGGTACCTACAATCGCTCCCTAATGTTGAGTTGATTCCTGATGCGTCGAAAATGCTTCTCCAACAATCGGATTTTGGTTGCTTCGCCAAAACGCATGGGGGCAACCATACCAATTTGTGCACAGTTACACGGGCGGACTGGGTAATCGACACGCATCAGCTCATTTTTACCATTCAGGCCAACCGGTTTCTTCGGCAAATGGTGCGTGCAGTCGTGGGTAGTCTACTGGCGATTGCCCAAGGAAAGAAGACAGTGGAATGGTGGACGAGACTTTTACAAGACTCACCCGAACGGAAGTGTGGGTTGGCTGCACCCCCCAATGGATTGTTTCTCGAAGAAGTGGCCTATCCCAATACGATCTATCTCAACCAATCACAAAACCCCTTATCGCTAACAGCCAAATCCTATGGGTGAAAAACCGAGCGTCAATAACGCTTACCTATTGAGGAAGACCCTTAATCTGCTTCAGGAAAACCGTTTGGTGGTCTTTTTTATTATGGTTTTGGTACTGGCTTTGGCCCTGATCTCACCTGTACGTCCTATGTTGATCCAAAACATGGTGGATGGGCCGATGCAGCAAGGTGATGTGCATGGCTTATTGAAGTATACCCTGTGGATTATCGGCCTTTTGGTGGTAGAATCCTTGTTTCGTTATTACTTCACTTATCAGAGTGCATGGCTTGGACAAGCCGTGGTGCGACAACTCAGGCAGAAGTTGTTTCACCACCTCTCGACCCTACGTCTGAGTTATTACGATCGTACGCCTGTGGGCACGCTCACCACCCGAACCATCAGCGATATTGAGTCGATTGCTGAAGTGTTTTCCCAAGGACTGCTCACCATTTGGGGCGATTTATTACAACTCTTGGTTTTACTGGCCATCATGTTATACACAGATTGGCGACTCACGCTCATTGGTTTGGTTGTTTTGCCGCCATTGCTTTGGGCTACCTGGCTCTTTAAAGAAAAGGTGAGAACCTCATACCAGGAAGTCAGGCGCGAAGTGGCTCGACTCAATACCTTTGTGCAAGAGCATCTGACAGGCATGGGCATTATTCAGGTGTTCAATCGCGAGAAGGAGCGCCTCAAGACCTTCGAGTCGGTCAACCATGAATTGCAGCAGGCCCATTTAAGGGGCGTTCTATACTATTCGGTCTTTTTTCCGGTGGTGGAAATTCTCACCGCGGTATCCCTCGGACTGGTGGTCAGCTGGGGCGCGCTTCAAGCCGTGGGAGGCGGGGTGAGCCCCGGCGTACTGATTGCCTTCATCCTCTACTTAAATCAATTTTTTAGACCCATTCGGTTGCTGGCAGATAAGTTCAACAGCCTGCAGATGGGGGTTGTGGCTGCGGAGCGGGTTTTTAAGTTGATGGAAGTCAATGAACAGGAAGAAGATTTTGGACAAACCAGGCCGTTGTCGACCGATGGTTCGATTGTATTTCAAGATGTTCATTTTAGCTACCGACCTGATCTCCCCGTTTTGAAAGGTGTTAGCTTCCGGCTTAAACCCGGCAAACGAGTGGCATTGGTGGGGAGTACAGGGTCGGGCAAGACTTCTGTAGTCAATGTTTTAGGCCGATTTTATGCGCACAGTTCAGGATCTGTCTGTGTCGACGGTGTGCCCATTGAAGACATCCCGTTGCCCGAACTTCGTGGTAGAATTGGATTTATTCTACAAGATGTTTTTTTGTTTTCGGGAACAATTTTCGAAAATATCAGCCTCAAAGACCCGGAAGTTACCCAAGACCAGATCAGGAACCTCGCTCGTGATGCCGGAATTTATCGGTTTTTGGAACGCTTGCCGGGTGAGTTGGCCTATGAAGTGCGCGAGCGGGGCGCGGCTTTGTCGACCGGTCAGCGTCAATTGATTGCATTTCTGCGGATGATGGTCCTCAATCCACCTATTGTGGTGCTCGATGAGGCAACGGCTTCGGTCGATTCAGAGACGGAAGCATTACTTCAGACGGCATTGAATAGCCTATTGGCCAATCGTTCTGCTTTGGTAGTGGCCCACAGGCTTTCCACCATACGCGATGCCGATGAAATCCTTGTATTGGAAAAGGGTGAAATTGTGGAAAGAGGAACGCATGCCCAATTACTCGACGCAGAAGGCCACTACAGCCGTCTATACCACCTCCAATTTGAGTCGCAATTGATCAATTCGTAGCTATTTTTGTTGTCTGCGCCGTTTTTTGTGGCAAAATATTTATAAAAAATAACATCACGCAATTCAAACCAACTCAGTCAATACCCCACTCCATGAAACCATCAGTAATCAAAATACCGTGTTCATTTCTCCGCATTGGAATTACCGCTTTTTTATGCGCCCTGATTCAATTGAATCCAACAGCGGTGCTGGCCCAGCAAAACGGCCATAATCATGAATGTTCTGCCGTAAAAGCAAGAGCGGGTGGATCTTGGATGTCGGCCACCCGACTCCAGCGTGCTAACCGGGGAAGCGACAACTACGACATACATTATTATGTGATCGATTTAGAGGTGAGCAACACCAGCACCTCTTTGGGTGGAAAGGTCCGGTTTGATGCCAAAGTTATTTCAGCCGAGATGGATACTTTTTGGTTTGAGCTCAACGACAACAATACCATCGACTCAATCCGAATTAATGGGCAGCGCATGAACACCTTCAGCCGCCTGAATCATGTTGTTCGTGTTCCATTGCTGTCTGCTTTGCCCACTCAGGCCAATGTATCTTTAGAAGTTTGGTATAGTGCAGCGCCAACGAGCAGTGGTTTTTTTAGTGGCGTGAGCAACGCCCAAAGTCCTACATGGGGTGCACAGGTCACCTGGACATTATCTGAGCCTTTCGGTGCTATCGATTGGCTGCCCTGCAAACAGGATTTGTGGGACAAAATCGATTCAGTAGATTTCTTCGGCACCACTGTCAATCCCAACAAAGTGGCATCGAACGGTATTTTAACTCAGGTTTTACCATTATCAGGCAATAAAACCCGGTTTCATTGGCGTACACGCCTTCCACAAGCCTTCTATCTCATTGCCTTTTCTGTAACGGATTATGTGGAGTACTTGACCTATGCGAACCCAGCTGCCTTAGCACCCGACTCCATCCTGGTGCAGCATTGGGTGTACAACCGCACCAATTCGAATAACCAAACAACCCTCAATTTCTGGAAGCCGAATATGGACGCCACCGATGATATGATCGAGCGATTTTCGACCATATGGGGGTTATATCCTTTTTGGCAAGAAAAATACGGGCACATGATGGCGCCCCTTGGAGGCGGCATGGAGCACCAAACCATGAGTACCATGGGCACGTTCAGCCAGGACTTAACATCCCACGAACTTGCGCATCAGTGGTTTGGAGATTTGGTTACCTGTGCCAGCTGGAGTGACATCTGGATTAATGAGGGATTCGCCTCGTATGGTGAATATCTTTATCGGGAAATGGCTTTTGGCCGTGCCAATGCAGATAGTTGGATGACCAACACACAAAACGCTGGACGCCAACCCACAGGGTCGGTTTATGTTCCTGCAGGTTCTGGTGTCAATCGAATATTCAGCAGTAATCTATCCTACAAGAAAGCGGCGGCGGTCATTCACATGCTTCGATGGGAAATTGGAAATGACTCCTTGTTCTATGCTGCCCTACGGCATTTTTTATCTCTTAAGGCAAATGACGTGAGCACTACCGATGAATTTCGCAGTATTGTCGAGTCCTTTACCCAAGTGCCACTGAACAATTTTGTTCAAGAGTGGATTTACGGTGAAGGATTTCCGTCATACACCATTCGATGGAACCAGGTCGATTCCACTATTTATGTCTGGCCCGATCAAACCACTACCAGCATGAACACACCATTTTTTAGCACTACGCTCCCCATTCAAATCACATCAGGGGGCACCACCCGAATGCTTCGGGTTGATCCTTCTGCCGGTATTAGCCGATTTAACGTGGGTTCATCGCCAGTAACGGCTGTTACCCTAGACCCGGGTAATTTGTTGCTGAAAGGCAGTAGTGCCGTGCAGCGCCTCAACACACTAGGTACCTCTATTGAATCATCGGAGGAGGAACTACTCAGGATCTATCCCAACCCGGCACAAGATTTTGTACGGGTAAAAGGACTAAAAGGTGCATTCCATTGGAGTTTGTGTTCCCTACATGGTCAGAACATCCGTCGGGGTAGGGTAGAAAACGAGGGGGAAATCATTGATGTGAGTCAGATTCCATCAGGTCTTTATCTGCTCAAATGTGAGCCGTTGAATGGGAATCCTCAAATAGGCCGATTACTGATTGTTCATCCTTAAGGTCATCCTTAAGGGCATCTTTAAGGGTGTTTATTTCTGACCCTCCTTAATTTTTCCGCCAAATACACTAAAGTTGAGGTAGCGGCGTGGCTGTTTTCTAAAATCTTCCATCAACAGATTCAACGATTTTGCCGATTCATCTAATCGGTGGTATAGGGAAGAATCGTGTACCATTTTGCCCATTGTGCCATCCCCTTGTTCAATTTTTTGAAGTATCCCCGATAAAGTCGCTAAATTCTGATTGAGCGATGTAAGGGTGGGTTGTAGGGAAATAGCCGATAAGCTATCGCTGATTTTGCCCGCGTTATAGACTATTTTATTGATCTGCTCATTGTTTTTGGCAAGGTTTGCGCTAATCGACTCAATATGTGTTAAGCTTCTGTTGAGAGGACCTTTCATGGACAGACTCATTTCAGCCAGTTGCCCGGTGGCTGCTTCAACATGCCCAACCGTTCTGTTCAGCTCATCGGGATCTACCGCAGCCAGCAGCCGCTGTGTTGTCATCAGCAAACTATCGATCCGATTGCGCATCGGGGTAACCTGATCGGCAATTTTATCTAAAAGAGCCGTTTCAACCGTGCCTATGAGGGTATCATAAGATACGGCTAAGTCGTTATTCTTTGAAAATAGGATCTCGATAGCACGGGTATTAAACAAGTCCGTACTAATGACCCTTGCCTCAGAACCCACAGGAATCTGAATATCTTCACGGGCATAAAACTCAATCAATACACCCTCCGGTTGCAAGATGACTTCACGGACCGACCCTACCTTAACGCCCCGAAACAAAACGGGTGATGAGGACTGTAGATTCAGCGCATTAGGATATCGAACGTAATAGGTTAGGTTGCTGTTAAAGACATTCTCACCTTTAAGAAAATTAAAACCGAAAATAAGTAAGCCTATGGCCATGGCTGCGAAAAGTCCTAACCTAACCTCCTGTTTGCCGATTTTAAATTTGTCGCTGCCCGAATTTTGCATGTTTGTGTGATGGGGATAAGATCTACTGACTAAGGTTGGTCGGTTTCCTTTTTGTATTGACTAAAAGCTTGCGCTATGGCTGTTGTGATTTTATCTTCACCCTCTGTTGTATTCAGAAAACGTTCTTCTTGGGGATTGGTGAGAAAACCAGCTTCAATGAGTAGAGCGGGCATAGTGGTTCGGTACAACACCAAAAATCCAGCCTGTTTTACCCCCCTCGAATGCCGTCCGGCCAAGGTTCTAAATTGTTCTTCAACCAAACCAGCCAGGCGAATACTTTGGTTGCGGTAGGCCGATTGGAACAATTCAAAGACAATGTGAGCTGTTGGGTCGCCAGGGTTAAAACCATCATAATTTTGAACGTAATCGCTCTCCATAAGTATCGAGGCATTTTCGCGCTTGGAGACAGACAGATTGGCTTCGGTTACGTGCAATCCTTGGGTGTAGGTCTCGGTTCCATAGGCCGTAGGTTTGGCGCTGTTCAGGTGAATCGAAATAAATAAATCCGCCTGTTCGCGGTTCGCCAGCGATGCCCTTTGGTGAAGCTCTAAAAATCGGTCATCCTGCCGCGTATAAACCACCTTGACATCAGGATGCTTCGACCGAATTTTTCGCCCTACTTCAATGGCCAGTTTGAGCGCCACATCCTTTTCTTTAGACTTTGCGCCCAAACATCCCGAATCATGCCCGCCATGCCCGGCGTCGATGACCACCGTTCTGAGTTTAAAAGCCCTTAAGCCCGTGGGTGAAAAAACACCCAACACGAGGATTGCGGTTAAGAACGACCTAATCAGCCATCGGCTGGCGTGGTTGTTGCGGCTTTGGCTACCTTTGTGCACCATATTCAATCGAAAAGCAAAGGTAAAAGGTGTAAGGTGATAAAGAACGTAAAATTTGTGCACATTCTTGTGGTCATCATCTGCCTGATGGGCTTTTGCAATGGCCATTATGTTCAAGCACAAGATACCAGTTCTGTTCTGGATCTGCCTATTCGTTATGGTTCCAGCGACTCACTCGTATTGGACTTGCTTCGATCGCGCGCCTACCTCTATAAAGAAGCCCATATGGAATATGGCAGCATTCAACTAAAAGCGCATCAAATAGAACAGGATTGGCAAGGGCGGGAGGTGTCGGCTACAGCGGGCAGCGATAGTTCAGGCGCACTCGTTGGCAAGCCCAGCTTTCAGGATGGAGATCAAACTTTCGACAGCGAACGCATTCGCTATAATTTCAAAACCAGAAGAGCCAGTGTTTCAAAATTGGTGACTCAAGACGGCGAACTGTATATGGTCGGTCGCTCGGTGCGGCTCAACAACGACCAGAGCATCTACATGAAAAACACGCAGATGACCACGTGTTCAAACACAGATGCCCCCCATTTCTTCCTCAATCTATCCAAAGCACATATTGTACCCAACAAACGGGTTGTCAGCGGTCCGGCTTATTTGGTGATGGCGGGCGTTCCATTGCCCGTTGGTTTGCCGTTTGCCATTATTCCCTCCCTTAAAGGGCAGCGTTCCGGTCTATTGCCGCCAGAGTACGGCAGATCGCCAGAATTGGGCTTTTTTCTTCGAAATCTGGGGTATTATTTCGCGCTGAGCGATTATTTAGACTTGACCTTACGGGGCGATTTATACTCTTTGGGTAGTTACCGTTTGGGTCCCGCCTTACAGTATACCCGTCGCTATCGATATTCGGGTCGACTCGAACTCAGCTACAGCAACCAACAAAGAGGCGATGCCCGGGCCGATGACCGGGTGTCGAATCGCGATTTTTTTATCCGGTGGAACCACCAGCAAGACGCCAAAGCCCATCCACTCAGAAGATTTACAGCCAGTGTTACGGCCGGAACAAGCACCTTTTTATCAAACAACTCATTTGCGACCACCCAATTTCTACAAAACCAGCTCAATTCTTCCATTTCCTACAACCAGAGTTTCGCCAATAGTCCATTTCGATTATCGTTAGCGGCGCGCCACAACCAAAATACACAAACCAAGCAAGTGAATTTAACCTTGCCCGAAGGTTCGCTCAGCATGAATAGGATCGAGCCCTTTAAAAGAAAAATACAACTTGGAGATGCCAAATGGTATGAGAAAATTGGCCTCACCTACCAGACCAACTTTCGAAGCACCACCCAGGCGCCCGACAGTACCTTTTTCTCGGAGGCATTGCTCAGAAACTTCAACGGCGGCGTACAACATAGTTTGCCGATTAGTTCTGCTGCTGTCATTATTGCGCGTTATCTGCAGTTCACCCCCTCCTTTACCTATAATGAACGATGGAGCATGCGGCAGTTGAATCGCTTCTACGATGATACGGCCAGGATCGTTCGTACGGATACAGCCAATGGTTTTTTCCGTAACTACGACTATAGTTTCAGTCTCAGTATGAACACCAGAATATACGGACTAATACAATCCAAAAAGGGACGGTTGGCCGCACTCCGACATGTCATCAACCCGAGAATCAGTTATCTGTGGCGTCCCGATTTCTCAGATCCAAATTTTGGTTTCTTTCAACGTGTTCAAAGCGATAGCTTGGGCAATACCCGACTTTATGATCGATTTGGTGGATTTGGATACGGTGGCGCTGGTTCAGGCCGCAGCAATGCCATCAATTTTTCGCTCGATAATCTGGTTGAAGGAAAATGGAGGACCAAAACAGACACGGGCCAGATCATCAAGAAGTTTAAGATCTTTGATTCGTTTGGGCTCAATGGAACCTACAACCTCGCTGCAGACAGCTTCAAACTATCCTTGATTCAACTCAGTGGGCGTACCAATTTTACGGAGCGGCTGAGTATGTTTTTCTCAGCCAGCCTCGATCCATACAGCTCAGATGAATTGGGTAGACGCCAGAATCGTTACCGTTGGCAGGAGCAACAAGGCTTAGCGCGATTAACTTCAGCCAATTTCACCATCAACGGAAGTCTGCGCAATCGCGCGCAACAGGCCAACCGAACGCCATCACTCGCGGATCGCTTGGTGGCCACACCCAGTACCGATCCGCGCGAATTGCAAGAGCGCGAGTACCTGATGCGTCAAGCCCAGACCCAATTTATCGATTGGGAGATTCCATTTCAAGCCAGTTTCAATCTAGCGGTTGGCTTGCAGAAAAGTGCTGTACCCACCCAAAAGGACCTGATCAATGCCGCGGTGGATTTGAACGGAGACTTTAACCTGACCGAAGGATGGAAAATCGCTTGGCGCACGGGCATCGACTTGGTGCAGAAAAAAATCAACCCCACCATGATCAATGTTTTCAGAGATCTGCATTGCTGGGAAATGAGTTTTAATTTAGTTCCCTTCGGTACATACAGATCCTACACGTTCACCCTCAACGCCAAGGGCCGAACCCTGCAATCACTGAGGCTTACACGCAGGCGAGATTGGTATGACCTCAATAGCTTTTAACAGCCGATCAAAGTCATTGCCAGAGGCAGGAAATCGTTTTTAATCATTGTTAAAAGTATCCGCCAGAGGCAGGAAATCGTTTTCAATCATTGTTTAAAGTCTCCGCCAGGGCGGCAAATGAACCGATCACACTTCTCGATCGGTGTCCCAATTTTCCAAGTAATCGGCCATTCTTCTAACGAACATCCCCCCCAGGGCGCCATCAACCACCCTATGGTCGTATGAGTGCGACAAAAACATCATTTGCCTGATGCCTATGAGGTCGCCTGATTCTGTCTCGATGACAGCGGGTTTTTTACGGATGGCTCCGAGTGCCATAATGGCCACTTGAGGTTGGGGAATGATAGGTGTTCCCATAACATTGCCAAAGCTACCCACATTCGAAAGGGTGTAGGTGGCACCCTGAATTTCCTCAGGTTTCAGTTTTCCCAGGCGGGCGCGATTCGCTAAATCATTCACTTTTTTGGCCAGTCCCGCCAGATTGTATTGATCCGCATGGTGAATGACAGGAACAATCAGATTTCCATTGGGCAGGGCAGCAGCCATACCGATGTGGATGTGTTTTTTGCGTATCAGGTGGTGTCCGTCGACCGAAACGTTGATCATTGGAAAGTCCTGTATGGCCTTCACGGCGGCTTCAATAAAGAGCGGAGTGAAAGTGAGCTTTTCCCCAAATCGGGTTTCGAAAGACTTTTTAATTCTGTCGCGCCATTGAACGATGCGTGTAACATCGGCCTCAACAAAGGAGGTTACGTGGGCTGAGATGCGTTTAGAAGCCACCATATTATCGGCTATCATTCGACGCATTCGGTCCATTTCAATGATTTCGGTGTCCGTTCCACCGCTGGGCATACTGGATGCATTACGAGGGTCGGCTGTAGCGGACACAGACTGCGGCAGAGGAGCAGAAGGCGTCGCCTGAGCAGCTTCTGGCTTTTCTTGGAGTGCAGTCTGATCGGATGCTTTGGCGCCCAACTTTCCGGAAGCCTTTTGGCCAACAAAAGCCAAAATGTCTTTTTTGGTAACTCTCCCTTCGGCACCACTGCCCTGAATTTGTTCCAATTCCAGCATGCTGACACCTTCCGATGAAGCAATGCTCAAAACAAGGGGAGAGTAAAACCGTCCACCACCCTTGAGATGACTCCCAGCAGATTGAACTGAATCGGTCAAACGAGCGACCTCCTGAGGCAAAGTCTCTGTAAGCTTAGCCGGGCTTGACTCCAACGTGATTGCGGGCGCCTGATCGTTGTTGGTTACCGAATGGGAAGGTGGGCTTGCCACAGGCCCATCCGTTGCAGTACCGGTTTCTATTCGAGCCAAAACCCCGCCCACCGGAACGACATCCCCCTCTGCAAATAGTATTTCCTTGAGTATTCCAGCAGCAGGAGATGGAACCTCAGAATCGACCTTATCGGTAGCTATTTCCAAGACTGCTTCATCGAGCTTGATTGTGTCGCCTGGTTTTTTCAGCCATTTTAGAATGGTGGCTTCCATGATACTCTCTCCCATTTTGGGCATGACCAAATCAAAATTCGACATAACTAATCTTCAAATGAAGGTGAAACAAACGTTAGAAAAGGACAGTGTGCAGGTCATTTAAGAAAGTCGCAAAGTTAACACGAAAAACAAAACCCTCATTTTTCTTTGGAAATCAAATCCTCTTGCAACATTTTCCACAACAGATACAATGCCGACATGGCGGCACGATGCTGAATTAAATCGCGGGTACCGCCCAATTGGTAGTGTCGTTGAACCGTCGTGTTTGGGCCATGAAGACCAATCCAAACCGTTCCCACAGGCTTATCCTCGCTTCCACCATCAGGGCCAGCAATTCCACTTATAGAAACAGCATAATCGCAGTTCAGCTGACTTAAAGTACCCGATGCCATAGCGGCGACTGTCTCGGCACTTACGGCACCATGCGACGAAAGCACATCAATAGGCACATTCAGAAGTTCACTTTTCAAATCGTTGTGGTAGGCTATGATCCCGCCTCGGAAATACCGGCTGCAGCCGGCTACAGAGGTCAAAAGGCGTGCGATTTCACCGCCCGTACAACTTTCGGCCAAGCCGACCGTCGCGTTGAGTCGAATTAAGGCAGCCCCAATGGCGTCGGGCAGACGTTCGTTTCCCATTCCACAGATGTGGTGCCCCAACAAATTTCTCAGGCCATTGCCCAACGACAAGAGTAGCTTTTCCAATTCCGGTGCGGGACGACCCGAAGCGCTCAGCCGAAGACGCACCATACCCGGGCTGGGCAGATAGGCCAGGCGAATGTTTTCCGGAAGGCCGAGTTCCCACTCAGCGATGGTTTCGGCAATGACCGATTCAACCATGCCGCAAGTAATATAGGTATGGTGTAGAAGGGTAGGGGTCTTTACTTTTTGGGATAAAATGGGCAGCAAGCGATCTTGAATCAGATGCTTCATTTCATAGGGAACGCCCGGTAAACTCACCACCATACAGTCCCCGCGTTCCCACAACATACCCTGGGCGGTACCTAAGTCGTTATGTAGAATCTGAGCATTGTCGGGCAATTCTGCCTGGCGACGATTGGCATCACCAGGATCCTTACCCCTTTGGGCAAACCAATTCTCGATTTTTGACAAAACCGCTGGATTTGTTTGAAGTTGGCCGCCAAAAAAATCAGTCAAACACGATTTGGTGCGGTCGTCGCGCGTTGGCCCCAATCCACCCGTCAAAATCACCAGCTTTGCCCGCGATAGAGCCAAACTCAATGCCTCCAAAATTTCTTCTGGCTCATCCCCAACGCTTTGAATCCGACCGACTTGCCAACCCGCCATCGACAACTCCTGTCCAATCCAGGCCGAATTGGTATCTACCACCTGTCCGATCAGAATTTCGTCACCAATTGTGATGATCTCCACCCGAGGCGTTGGCGTGTATTCCACAGTCTTTTCAGCCTTCTCGGCATTCATCGGCGCTCCTTGACCCGACATGTATGTATTCATATGAATAATCGTTAGCTTCGTACCTGAATTGGCCATACAAAAATCAAGATTTATGTCGAGCACACGCACATCTTTTCTGATGACAATCTTGTGTATTTCGACCTTCTTTATCCCAGTAAAGGCCCAAATTACCTTAAGCCGCGATCAATTGCCTCGATCGGGCGATTCAGCCCAAATCATGAATGCCCAGCTCCCGATTCCGGGAACGCGTTTCGCAGCCACCGGACCAGGCACCAATTGGGACTTCTCAGACTTGCAGGCCTCATCACCCGACCTGGTTTGGTACCGGCCAGGCATTCAGACCCCATATTTCCTTTTTCTGAACTCATTTGGTACCAAAGTACAAGATAGCCTGAACTTGCTGGTGGTATCGCTCCAAAATGTTTTCGAGTTCTATAATTCCAACAATACCCGCTGGGCGGCGGTGGGTCGTGGTTTTACGGTGAGTGGCATACCCATACCCGCATTTTATACCGATAATGATGAGATATTCTTTTTCCCGCTCAACTATGGGCGAAAGGACAGCAGTACGTTTGCCTACAACATCAGCATTCCCACGGTCGGCGAATATGCAAGCCGTGGCGGAAGAGTCACCCAAGTCGATGGCTGGGGCAGCATAACAACCCCACAAGGAACCTTCGAATGCTTGCGGGTGAAGAGTACCCTGCGCATTCTCGACAGTCTTACCTTCCAGGGCAATACTTTTGGTGTGCCCCTGCGTACAGAAATCGAGTATTATTGGTTGAGTCGCGAAGAACATATACCGATACTTAAAGTCCGTGGCACGTCATTTTTTGGGTTATTCAATCCCTCATTGGTGCAGTATCGTTTCACCCCCAAAAGTGGGGTTCCTCCGCCCGACGTACCGGTTGTCGATGGAGATTTTTTACTCTATCCCAACCCTACTGATCGCATGCTGTATATGGCCGTTGGTCGATTCGACCAAATCAATCGTTTGCAATTCATCGATCAAATGGGCCGCGTGCTTCGTGATTGGGCAGCGCCCGTCCGACCCATGCTCGATTTAGGGGATGTTCAGGCAGGCACGTACACCGTTCGGGCCGAGTGCACCTACGGCACCTATGTCAGGAAAGTAGTGGTAGCCCGATAATGAAAATACTTTAGAACTTCGTTCGACCCATGCAGCAGTATCACGCGTTGTTAAAGCAGATTATGGACCATGGTACCCGAAAATCGGACCGCACCGGCACGGGCACGCTCAGTATTTTCGGTTACCAAATGCGATTCGATCTTCAAGAGGGTTTTCCGCTGATTACGACCAAGAAACTGCATATAAAGTCGATCGTACACGAACTCTTGTGGTTCATCACAGGCAATACCCACATCGGCTACCTCAAAGAAAATGGCGTGAGCATCTGGGATGAATGGGCCGATGAAGAAGGAAATCTAGGTCCCGTTTATGGCCATCAATGGCGAAGCTGGTCGACCCCAACCGGCGAAGGAATCGATCAACTGAAAGACGTGCTCCAGGCATTGCGCAACGCGCCCGATTCGAGGCGGCATTTGGTTTCGGCTTGGAACGTCGCTGATGTTCCGCGCATGGCGCTGCCACCCTGTCATGTGCTCTTTCAGTTTTATGTAGCCAATGGTCGGCTCTCGTGCCAACTCTATCAGCGATCGGCTGATGTCTTTCTCGGTGTTCCCTTCAATATTGCCTCGTACGCACTCTTGACCCATATGGTGGCTCAAGTGAGTGGGTATCAACCGGGCGATTTCATACATACCCTGGGCGATGCCCATATCTATCTCAATCATGTAGAACAAGTAGAACTGCAGTTGTCGCGCACCGAGCGCGCACTTCCTCAAGTGCATTTGAACCCAAGTGTTTCCGATTTGTTTGAATTTCGCTACGATGATATTCGATTCGAGGGTTATGATCCGCATCCAGCCATAAAAGCTCCGGTGGCGGTATAAATGGAGTTTGATGAGCTGATCGTCTAGAACCTCTATTCAATTAATGAAATCGATTATTGTATGACGGAAGGTTTAACGATGCCTGCGCTACACATCCTGGTGGCTGCGGCCCAAAATGGCGTGATTGGCCGAAACAATGCGTTGCCATGGCATATTCCAGAGGATTTGAAGCGATTCAAAGAGCTCACCATGGGAAAGGCCTGTTTGATGGGCCGATCAACTTTCGAAAGCATCGGACGTGTTCTTCCGGGACGAATTTTTTTTGTGTTGAGCACGCGTATGACCGCAGATGAGCCCGATCTTCGGGTGTTTGATTCGACCCAGGCAGCACTTGAGTCGCTCAGTGGATTTTCGGAGGTGTTTGTGATCGGCGGCGGTCAAGTCTATGCCGAACTACTCCCACTCGCCTCCAGGCTGTATCTAACCAAGATTTATTCGGAAGTAGAAGGTGATGCGCATTTTGAATTTGAGGAATCCAATTGGAACATCCTGAGACGCTCAGGACGGCTCCGTTCGAAAAGTGGACTCGATTACGAATTCATCGACTATGAACGGAAATTGAGCTAAATTCATCGATTCAGGAGCAGAATTAGTAGGCCCGAGCAAACAACACCCGTTGTTTCGAAGGCTCACCTGTGAGAATGCATCGACCGGCTTGCATTGGATTGTTGAGCGGAATGCATCGGATTGTGGCCTTTGTTAAATCCTTGATGCGCTCCTCAGTTGCTGAAGTACCATCCCAATGAGCCGAAATAAAGCCCCCACCCTGATCGAGTAAGCGTTCAAACTCATCCCAAGTGTCCGCCCTATGGGTCTGTTCGTTTCGATAATCGAGCGCTTTCTGATAAATATTGGTTTGAATCGCCTCCAAGAGATGAACGATCTTGGGCGCTAGATCTGTTTGTTGCATCTGCATTTTTTCACGCGTATCGCGACGAACCAGTTCGATGGTTCCCTGCTCAAGGTCGCGCATTCCAATGGCTATGCGAATGGGTATGCCTTTGAGTTCGGATTCAGCAAATTTATAGCCAGCCCGGTGGTTGTCGTCTTGGTCGAATTGAACCCGAACACCCGCCGTTCGCAAGGCCTGTTCCAGCCTGGAGCCCGCCTCACGAAGTGGAGCCTGACTTTCGGCTCCTTTATAAATCGGAATGATGATCACCTGGATGGGAGCCAATTTGGGCGGTAAAATCAAGCCATCATCGTCGCTGTGTGCCATCACCAATGCCCCCATTAAGCGGGTCGAAACGCCCCAGGATGTAGCCCATACGTAGTCGCGCTGCCCATCGACCCCGGTAAACTGAACATCAAAGGCTTTGGCAAAATTCTGACCCAGAAAATGAGAGGTACCGGCCTGCAAGGCTTTGCCGTCCTGCATGAGCGCTTCAATGCAGTAGGTATCAATGGCCCCTGCGAAACGCTCCTGCTCGGTTTTCACGCCCTTAATCACCGGAAGCGACATCCAATCATGGGCAAACCGTTCGTATACGTCCAACATTCTTCGCGTCTCTTCCACCGCCTCATCGGCTGTGGCGTGCGCGGTATGGCCTTCTTGCCAGAGGAACTCGGTTGTGCGCAAAAACAAGCGCGTGCGCATCTCCCAGCGCACCACATTGGCCCATTGGTTGATGAGTAGGGGGAGGTCGCGGTAACTCTGGATCCAATCGCGGTACGTATTCCAAATGATGGTTTCAGAGGTTGGCCGCACAATCAACTCCTCCTCAAGACGGGCCTCCGGATCGACCTCAATTCCACCATCCTTGCCATTGCGCAGGCGGTAGTGGGTCACCACAGCGCATTCTTTGGCAAATCCATCCACATGGGCAGCCTCCTTGCTGAAAAACGATTTGGGAATAAACAAGGGGAAATAGGCATTGCTGTGTCCAGTCTCTTTAAACATAGCATCGAGGGCATCACGCATGCGTTCCCAAATAGCAAAGCCGTACGGCTTGATGACCATACAACCCCGTACGGCCGAATAATCGGCAAGTCCTGCCTTTAACACTAAATCGTTGTACCATTGTGCATAATCCTGTGCTCTGGGCGTAATTTCTTTGGCCATGTTTCTTTTGTGTTTGCTTTTTCGCTATTTTTACGAAAAGGGAACAAATATAGCTATCTGCTCGTTTATAGAATGATAAAAGCCAACATCATGTTTAACCTACATTCAGCTCATCGAAGTGCTTTTTTTGCCGCCTTGTTGATTTTGGGTGCGATTTCTCAGGCCTGCTCTTCCTATGAAATGGCCCGGTTAAAACGGATGAACTTTAGTGATGATTTATATGCCTCCGCCGACGAGGGTCCTTCCCCTCGTGTTTCAAGCCGAGATGGGGGCAGCAATCCGTATCATGAGTACCTGGAAGATGGCCAATCAGTACGGCGTTCCACCCGTTCAAACCGATTGGATCGATATCAACGCGACCTCGAATGGGCCGACCGATTTGGCAACCCACTGTGGAGTAATCCCAGTTGGAATTATGGAATGGGTGGTTTTTATGGATGCAGAAGTTATATGCTCTATAATCCTTTTTTGCCTCCTTATTGGGGCATGAATCCTGGATTTTCCATGGGTTGGGGGTCACCTTATGGCTTCAATCGTCCGTGGGGCTATGACCCATGGCTTTATGGTGGTCCAGGCTGGGGGATGTATGATCCCTGGGGATGGAACACGTGGAACAGTCCTTGGTGCAACAATTGGGGGATGAATTCTTATTGGGGATGGAACAATGGTTGGAATGGGTGGAATCATGGTGGATCCGGCATCTGGGTTTCTGCGACACCTGCACTCAAGCCGTCACCTACCCGAACAAGCCTGCCTGGATCTTCTTTGCCTGGTTTTGTTCAAAGAGGCAAATCGAGGGCTCCTGCGCGTGTTCCGAATGCCATGGCGGGCAATGGTTTTTCGGGTCAATTATTGGGGGCAGAAAGTCAGACATTGTCCTCACGCGTTCGTTCGAGCCAATCAACCGTTGCGGCAACCCGTAACGGTTCCGGCCAAACGCGTCGAATGGTGGGCACGCAATCTATGGATCGTAGTGCTTCAGGTGATCGCAATACGATGGGAGCGGGAGTTTCCAGAACACTTCGCTCAACTGATCGCACGAAATCAGCCGATATTCGATACCCATACGCCACTCCCGGTACGGGCCGACCAGAGGATTTTGAGTCAAACCCGTCTCGGTCAGGTTCAGTAGGTTCCTACACCCCGCCTTCCTATACGTCTTATCGCAGTGGTTCATCCGGTACGTACACCCCACCTTCCTATTCACCATCTCGCTCTGGCTCCTCGGGAACAAACACACCAAGTTCATATACCCCTTACCGCTCGGGTTCTAGCGGCTCATCGGGTGCAAATACCCCACGAACTTCTACACCCAGTGCACCGTCACGCACAAACAGCTCCTTCGGATCAAGCACGCCGGCCCGGCCGTATTCTGCTCCACGCTCTTCCGGATCGTATTCGCCTTCATCTCCCTCAAGAAGCAGTTCGTCGGGATCGTATTCGCCTTCATCTCCATCAAGAAGCAGTTCTTCGGGATCGAATTCGCTTTCAACCCCATCAAGAAGCAGTTCTTCGGGATATTCTCGTCCATCCACACCTTCATACAGCGGAACTAGACCAACAACATCTGGTCGTCCACGATGAAGCGCGCTCATTTTTTGTCCTTAGCCTTGGCGGGTTCTGTCCTCTGTTCGAGTGCATCATTCGCTCAGTATGCGCTTGATATGCTGCAATTGAGTCGGTTTCAGCCGGTGGGCTCTGCCCGGACAACGGCCTTAGGCGGTTCATTCGTGGCTTTGGGTGCTGATTGGGGCGGTGCTTCTTCCAATCCCGCCGGAATCGCAGGTTTTCATTCTTCCGTTTTGGGATTGTCTGCTTCTATGGGCTCGGTAGGCTCTCAATCCGAATACTTAAACAACCGCACGCGCAGCAGTAGGGGGGATGTGCGGATTCCCGCACTTGGTATTGTCATTGCAGAAAAACCGCAGGAAAGCGGATCGGGCTGGATGCGTGTGCATTATGGGTTTACTTTAAACCAAACCGCTGTTTATTCGGGTCGATGGCAGCTTGATGGATTCAATAACAAGACCAGTCTGGTTCATTATTTTCAGGAAGAGGCCAATTCAGGTTCTGCTTTTGTAGCCGCACAATTTCCTTTTTCAGCGGCACTGGCCGCACGCACTGGGCTCATTTATCCTGAACGACCGGGCGATAGCACGTCTTATTATTTCTCAATTGTTCCAAGCGGTGGTGTACGGCAGGAAGAAGAAGCACGCAGCAATGGACAAATGTCTGATTATCAATTCACCCTGGCAGGTAATTGGAAGAACATGATCCAATTGGGTGCATCGCTCAGCATACTCAGCGCACGATTTGATCGATTTTCTTCATTTACTGAAACAGATGAAGCCGATAGCATCTTTGACTTTAAGTCGCTTAGGTATACGCAGAACATCTATTCGGTCGCCGATGGGTTTGAATGGAAACTCGGAGCCATTTTTAAGCCCTCAGATTTCTTTCGATTTGGGTTTTCTTATGTACCCCCATCGAGACTCACTGTTGAAGAGGATTTTCAAACGGATCTAGAGGCTACGTTCGATTCGGTCCCTACTTATGCGTTCGCTTCATCACCCGTTTTTGCCCCCTTCGAGTATAAATTTCGTAGGCCAGCACGAACAAGTGTCGGTTTGGCATTGGTTTTTCCTAATAAAGGCCTTGTAACGGCAGGCTATGATTATATGTCTTTTCAACGCATGCGTGTGCGCACCGAAGGCCTCGATGCGGGTACTTCAGAATGGGCGCGCGGGGTGAACACTGACGTTCGTAATTTGCTGCAGTCCACAAGTACCTTTCGTTTTGGCGCCGAAGGTCTGCTCGGTCCGTATGCCTTGCGGATGGGTATGGCCTATACCACTACGCCATTTGTGGCAGAGCTCAATACCGGTGGAGGAAATCGGGCACAACGGGAGGTATCCATGGGGGGTGGTTACCGAAAAGATCCGTTCATTCTGGATGTATGCATTACGAATCGTTCCTGGAATGTGTACCATGAACCGTACAGCTTATCGATACCCGCTCCTAATTTTGGTGCTAGCATTCGGCAGTTCCGCACGGAATTGATAGTGAGTCTTGGAATGCGGTTTTAATCGTGCACTGATTCTACTCCGTTTTCATTTGTTCTGCAATTTGCTCGAGCATTTCCAACGCTGTTTCATGCGCATGATGATCCCCCGTTTTTTCTGAACAACGTAAGGCCTCTTTTGTGCAATGAAGTGCATTGATGAACTGTTTTTGCACTAAATACAACTCCGCCAGTCGTTGCCAGGCAGGCAAATAATCTGGATGTTCTATTAAAAGACTGCGCCATATCTCTTCCGCTTTTTGCAGATTCGCTTGTTTCTCCCATTCGAGTCCAAGTGCATACGGTAAGAACGGCTCCTGAGGGTTTTGTCGGATCAGTAATTGAAGTCGCTCCAGACGCTCATTTCCTCTACTTTCATGCATCATTTATCCTTATTTTTGTGCTTTATTTCGTACTTCTTTTTTCAAAAATATGAATATACTGGTCTGTCTGAGCCAGGTGCCCGACACAACAACAAGAATTCTATTTACAGCCGACGGGAAATCACTCGATAAAAACGGCGTTCAGTTCATCATCAATCCCTACGATGAATTAGCACTAACCAAGGCCCTTGAATTGAATGAGTCAATGGGTGGTGGACGTGTAACAGTGGTTCATGTCGGTCGCGCCGACTCAGAGTCTAATCTTCGTAAGGCCATGGCTATAGGGGCTGATCAAGCCATTCGGGTAGATTCGGATGCAACAGACGCTATTCAGGTAGCCCGTGAATTGGCTGCAATTGCATCCAAGGATCGTTATGACCTGATTCTTTGCGGCAGAGAATCTATTGATTACAACGGCGGCATGGTAGGGGGCATGTTAGCTGAATTGCTGGGTTTGCCACTCGTCAACATCATGACATCCATCAGCAGCAACGGCACAGAAGCTGATGTTTCTTTCGATGTAGACGGGGGTAGGGCCTATGCACAAGTCGCTCACCCCTTTGTGGCCACCTGTCAAAAAGAACTCACTGAGCCGCGCATCCCCAACATGAGGGGGATAATGCAGGCACGCACCAAACCTTTGGAGGTCGTTGCGGCATCAGTCAACGCAGAACAAACGCAAGTATCGCATTACGAGCCGCCTGTGGCCAAATCGGGCTGCAGGTTTGTCGATGCAGGCGATATGGATCAGTTGGTCTCGCTCCTACACGAGCAGTCAAAAGTCATTTAAACGTAGAATTAAAACTAAATCACGATAAAAGGATGTCTGTACTTGTTTTCGCTCCTGTTCAGGATGGTATATTAAAAAAGCTTGCATTAGAGGCTGTGTCTTTTGGGGTTCGATTGGCCCATAGCTTGCAATCAAATTGCAGCGTACTTTGTTCTTCTGAAGTTTCTGCTGAGGCCCACCAGCAACTGCAGGATTTAGGAGTCGCTCTATGCCTCAAAGCGGAACATGACTTAATGGATGTTGATGCAGTGGTTCATGATCTCACGCAAGCTGCGGCAAGGGTAGGGGCCCAACAACTTGTGATCTCCAATACGTACTTAGGAAAGTCTGTAGCCCCCCGTTTGGCCGTACGTTTGGGAATGCCACTGGCCTCTGGGGTAATTGAGGTTCCGAAAAAATCGGATGATGGTTGGGAAATCCGTAGATCGGTCTTTTCGAACAAAGGCTATGCCTTCCTCCAGGTCAAAGGACATCCCTGCGTCATGGCGATTACCCCCAATTCCTTTCCCATCGAAAGCCGCCCGGTTGGTGAATGCAAAACAGAAGCCTTAGCAGTTCCTTCCGACGGGCATCAGAAGAAAATTCAAGTGAATAGGGTCGATCGTGTGGTTGGTAAAATTCCGTTAACAGAGGCTGAGCGCGTGGTTTCGGCTGGTCGCGGGTTAAAGGGCCCCGAAAACTGGCATTTGGTAGAATCTTTGGCGGCATGTCTCGATGCAGCTACTGCATGTTCAAAGCCGGTCAGTGATATGCACTGGCGTCCGCATGAAGAGCACGTTGGTCAAACGGGCATCACCATTAAACCGGATTTATATATTGCCATTGGCATTTCCGGGGCCATTCAACATTTAGCCGGTGTGAGTTCGAGCAAAGTGATTGTGGCCATCAATACCGACAAAGAAGCTCCATTTTTTAAGGTGGCTGATTATGGTATAGTGGGCGATGCCTTTGATGTACTGCCGCGTCTAACTGCAGCTGTTCAGCGCTTTAAGGCTTCCCACGCCTGATGAAGAAAATTGAATTGGAAATCGTTGCTCTTTCAGACAGCAATACCTCGGCGAACTCCTATGCCCTTATTTTGGGCGAGAAAGGGGGAGGACGTAAACTGCCCATCATCATCGGGGGTTTCGAAGCACAGGCCATCGCCATTGAATTGGAAAACATGAAGCCTGCGCGCCCGCTTACCCATGATTTATTTAAAAATTTTGCCTCTGAATTCGATATAGAGATAGAGGAGGTGGTCATAGCTGATTTGAGGGAGGGTATTTTCTACAGCAGATTGCACTGTCGGCAAGGAAACGAATTCAGGCAGGTCGACGCCCGAACTTCAGATGCCTTGGCGCTTGCTGTTCGTTTTGGCTGTCCGGTTTATACCTTTTCTCACGTACTGGATTCAGGAGGCGTTATATTGGATGCGGATCGCGTGCAAGAACCCTCGGATGCGCATGCAGTCATCAATAATTCAGAGGATTTGATGGCCAAAGCCCCTGAATCGAAGCCTTCCCATTATCGCAAATTAGGATTCGCAGAGCTTCAGGAACGGCTTCAGCAAGCCGTTGATGGTGAGAACTATGAGGAAGCTGCACTCATTCGAGATGAACTAAAAAAGAGGGGAATCATTTAACCCTTTTTCTTAATTCCTTGCGTTTTTAAGCTACTTTTTCTTAGGTTTGGGCCATGATGTTGTCTATACTCAATGGTCTGATCGGCCTGTCTTCTCTGCTCGCTTTACTCTATTTGTTGTCTGAGAACCGAAAAAGAATTTCATGGCGCACTGTATTCCCAGCCCTGGGGCTACAATTGTTGCTTGCAGTTTTGGTCATGAAAATCGAAATGGTCGGATATGCGTTTTCGTTGGTCAGTGGTTTTATTGTTCAATTGCTTGGTTTTTCGCGCAAAGGAGCAGAATTTCTGTTTGGGGGCCTGGTAACATCTGTTGATACATATGGTTTTATATTTGTTTTTCAGGTGTTGCCAACCATCGTTTTCTTTTCGGCCTTTACCAGTCTACTTTATTATTTGGGCGTACTGCAACGCATTGTATTTGTATTTGCCTGGGTCATGAACAGGCTGCTCAAGATATCCGGAGCCGAGAGTTTGGCCGCTTCGGCGAACATTTTTATGGGTCAAACCGAGGCGCCGTTGCTGATTAAGCCCTACCTCAATCGAATGACCCGATCGGAGATTATGGCGTTAATGACCGGCGGAATGGCCACCATTGCTGGGGCTGTCATGGCCGCATACATTGGATTTTTAGGGGGAAGCGACCCCCAGGCACAGGCGTTGTTTGCCCAACATCTACTCACCGCATCCGTAATGGCTGCTCCAGCAGGAATATTGGCTGCTAAGATGCTTGTGCCAGAAACTGAGGCGTTTTCCGCTGATTTGAGCGTTCCCCGCGAGACCATGGGAGACAATGTACTCGAAGCGGTGGCAACGGGCACCACCGATGGGGTGAAATTGGCGGTTAATGTGGGGGCCATGCTCCTTGTTTTTACTGCACTGATGGCGATGTTCAATTATATACTCCAACACTGGGTGGGCGGGTGGACAGGCCTCAACAGCTGGATCGCCCAAACAAGCGCGGGACGCTATGATGGCTTGAGTGTGCAATTGGTGTTGGGCATGTTGTTTGCTCCGATCTCATGGCTTATGGGTGTGCGGGGCGAGGATGTGCTCTTGATGGGGCAGTTGCTTGGAGAAAAAGCCATTCTAAATGAGTTCGTGGCTTTCACAAGCCTCTCCGAACTAAAAGCAGGCGGTGCATTTGCATCAGAGCGAACCATCGTGATGGCATCCTATGCGCTTTGTGGATTCGCCAATGTTGCATCAATTGGTATCCAGGTGGGGGGCATTGGCGGGTTAATCCCTGAACGGAGAACGTTATTCTCTCAATTGGGTGTGAAGGCATTAATAGCGGGAACAGCAGCTTCTTTGTTGAATGCCACCATTGCCGGTATGTTGCTTGGAATCTAACAGCGTTATCGGCCGAGTGCTTTGCGCACAGTTTGTCCAATATCGGCGGGAGAAGCCACCACATGCAAGCCACATTCTTCCATGATGCGCATTTTCGCAGCTGCAGTATCTTCGGTGCCACCTACTACTGCTCCAGCATGGCCCATTCTGCGGCCAGGGGGGGCCGTCTGACCAGCAATAAACCCGACAACAGGTTTATTCAATTTTGAATCACGTATCCAACGGGCGGCATCTGCTTCCATTTGTCCGCCAATCTCACCGATAAGCACTATGGCTTCCGTCTCCGGATCTGAGGCGAATAATTCGACCGCCTCCCGGGTTGTGGTTCCAATTACAGGGTCTCCGCCGATTCCAATGGCAGTAGAAATACCCAATCCCGCTTTAACAACTTGATCCGCTGCCTCGTAGGTCAGTGTACCCGATCGTGAAACAATCCCGACATTCCCCTTTTTGAAAACGAAGCCTGGCATGATCCCTACTTTCGCCTCCTCCGGGGTAATAATGCCCGGACAATTAGGGCCAATCAGACGGCTGTTTCTTGAACGCAAATATTCACGGGCAGCAATCATATCACGCGTAGGAATACCTTCTGTGATGCATACGATCACTTCTATGCCCGCATCAGCCGCTTCCATGATGGCATCTGCTGCAAACGCTGGTGGAACAAAAATGATGGAGGTGTTCGCGCCGGTTTTTTCTTTGGCCTCAAAAACTGTGTCGAAAACGGGTAGGCCCAGATGTTGTTGTCCTCCTTTACCCGGTGTTACACCGCCAACAACGGGACTTCCATAAGCGATCATTTGTTCGGCGTGAAAGGTTCCTTCATTACCTGTAAAACCCTGGACCAAAATTTTCGAGTACTTATTCACCAAAATGCTCATATAACTA
>VFQT010000517.1_pt1 | contig 55314 bp, 48 predicted proteins | sample 3512381 | NCBI WGS metagenome assembly VFQT01 (sample SAMN10412376, study PRJNA504923) | tailings metagenome | isolation source: Relicate 2 Philex TSF3 active mining site | place: Philippines: Tuba, Benguet | collected 2017-08-29
ATTCCGAGCCCAATGAGAAAACCTCCCATAAACAGAAAAATAACTTCATTGGCATAAGGCGTTGCTGTTTCGCTCACTGTTGAAATTCCCAACAATGGAAACAGGACCAAAGGAAGCAAGGCAACTACTGGCATGGGTAACGCTTCGGTGATCCACCAACAGATCATGAGTGTAGCGACGGCCAATACATTGCATGGGAGAGGATCCATGTCGAATGGGTTGGCCAGCAGCATCAGAAAAAACAGTGCAAGTCCGCCTGCCAATTTCAATAACCCCATTGGCTTTCTGACTGTTGTCTGTATCTGTTCAATGCTGCTCATCCATGATAAATTTCAATTAAAGTTAACCAATTCAATATTTTGAACAGCTTCGGGAATTCAGCATTAATCGTTATTTTGCTCTTCCTCAATAACATGCTGAAAGATTTCATCATATCGATTCAAGCCTATTTCAAGGCACACGAGCTCATCAAAAGCCATAAACTATGGAAATGGGTGCTCATTCCCGGCACGGTATATGCAATTCTTTTTACCATCAGCATGTACTTCTTTTCTAAATCAGCAAATGCGGTAATCCAATGGTTGAATGTTGAAACAGGACTCCAGAAATGGTTGACGACGCTGGATCAAAGTTGGATTGGTTTTTTATTTACCATCGGAGGTATCATCATTTGGATCATTTTGATGCTGCTGTATTTTTCCATGTTTAAATACATATGGCTGATTTTGGGAGCACCCGTCTTTACTTTTCTCACCCACAAAACAATATCCATTCTGGAAAAAAACCCCCTGCAGGAACAACCTCAGCACTACATTGCATGGATGTTGGATGGTATCAAAATGGCAATCCGCAATACAGCCTGGCAAATCATTTATGTTCTTGCCATCATATTTATCTCCCTTCTGCCTCTCATCGGATGGATAACACCTCTGCTCGCAGGAATGGTTGAATGCTATTTTTACGGATTCTCCATGTTGAATTATTCTTTTGATAAATTCAATGCAAGCAATTTCAACAGCTCAACCTTTATCAATCAACACAGGGGACTCGCCATTGGAAATGGAATGGTATTTTACCTGATGCACTGCATCGTGTTTGTTGGATGGATATTTGCACCTTCCTATGCAGTCATTGCTGCAACCATCACGATGCATGAAGTAAAAACAAGGCAGACATGAAAAAGGCAAGAGTTATACTGATCCCCATCAGCATCGCAGAGGATGGTTACGATGCCCTTCCCGCATATGTTTCAGCGCATATCCATGCATGTGAAGTTTTTTTTGTCGAAAACCTGAGAACAGCACGAAGAGCATTCAAACAATTGGACAAACAATTTGACATTGATGCCAGGGAATGGCATGAGATGGAAAAAAATGAGGATGCGCTGATCGCAGTTTTCACAAAAGCACTCCAGGAAGGAAAAACCATCGGCATAGCAAGTGAATCTGGTTGTCCGGGTATTGCAGATCCCGGACAGGTACTGGTATCTGTTGCACAAAAAAACAATATTCCAGTCAAACCTCTTGTTGGACCCAGCAGTATTTTGCTGACGTTGATGGCCAGCGGATTCAATGGACAATCATTTGCCTTCCATGGTTACCTGCCCATACAGGAAACAGAGCGTGCAAAACAACTCAAATTGTTAGAAGCAAGATCGATCAAAGAACATTCAACCCAACTTTTCATTGAAACCCCCTACAGAAACAACCAATTGTTTCAATCCATGTTGAAGCACTTGCATGAGAGCACAGCAATATGCATAGGATACCACATCACTTCGAAAGAGGAATGGATCAAAACAAAAACAGTATTGGATTGGAAAAAGTCAATATTGGAAATTCCCAAACAACCAACCCTGTTTGCAATAGGCAAATTATAATCCGTATTGTGCCACCAGGTAAACCATTGCTGTCATCACAACTGCACCCAGATTCAATTCACGTTCACTGACCGCCTCAAAAACATCTGTTTTGGCATGATGCAAGTCCATGTAACGCTGTGAATCAGGATTCAATCCGATCAATGCGGTTCCAAGTGTTCGCAAGGGACCAATATCAGCCCCACCTCCTCCGCGCTTGAACTCATCAGCTCCATAGGGAACAAAAAGAGATTGCCATTTTTCTATCTTACTGGTTTGTGCAGCATTTGCACTGTATCCAAATCCCCGCGGCGTAAATCCTCCAGCATCACTTTCGAGTGCCATGATGAATTTTTTTCCTTCAGCTTTTGCAACTTCTGCATACTTGGTTCCACCTCTCAGCCCATTCTCCTCATTCATGAACATGACAGCCCGTATGGTTCTCTTGGGTCTTATACCCAGGGATTTCAATGTGCGGATTACTTCTATGCTTTGCACACACCCTGCACCATCATCATGTGCTCCTTCAGCCAGGTCCCAACTATCAAGATGTCCGCCTACAGTGATGACCTCATCAGATAATTCACTGCCCCTTATTTCTCCTACCACATTGAATGATGGCACATCTTCCAACATCTGGCAATTCGTTTTGATGTAAACGGATTTCACTTTTTTGGCTGCAATCAATGCACTCAGCTCAACGGCACCGTTGGTGCTGATGGCAACGGCAGGAATTTTGGGCTTTTCCTCATCATACCTGGTTGCACCGGTATGGGGATTGTCATCTAGAACAGGAGAAAGTGTCCTTACGATTACTCCAATTGCGCCCAGCGCTGCTGCACGCGAGGGACCCTGACTGCGGTATACTCCGGCCTCTCCATATGCCTGAAATGTATTGATGTATCGTGGATCCATTCTGTAATTGTAAAAAACAATTTTCCCTTTGACACCATCGGCTCCAAGCATCTCCAGTTCTTTGAAATTTTTTACTTCTACGATTCCCGCATTGATTCCGGCAGCCGGTGTTCCAACGGCATTGCCCAATGCAACGATGTTTAACTTCAATTTTTTGCCATCAATCAGCAAAGCATTTCCTTCTTCCTTGGCTCCTCTTACCCATCTTGGAACCATGCAGGGTTGGAGGTATACGGTATCTGCACCCGCTTCTCTCAGCATCCTTGCAGTTTGCTCTACGGCCAATGCAGCTCCGGGTGAACCAGAAAGCCTTGGGCCCACTTTTTTACACAGGTATTTTAAATTGCTGTAAGCAGTTCCGTTCATGAAAATTTCATCAGAAATTTTTTTGATGGCAGATGAATCATCTGTTGCAGGCTGCGCCATTGTCCAACAAACGCTTAACATGGCCGCGATGAGAGTGAGTTGTTTCATGCAGGGAAATTTATGATCTAAGCTAACCAATTTTAATATTATTGCTGACAACGGATTTGAATCTACTGCTTTAATGGTACCTTCATATCAGATTTGTATCACATGAACATCGGCATTGTATGTTATCCGACATTTGGAGGCAGTGGGGTGCTGGCAACTGAACTTGGCAAAGCGCTGGCAGACAAGGGGCATGGAATTCATTTCATTACCTATCAACAGCCAGTAAGACTCACCGGATTCAGTGCCAATATCTTCTATCATGAGGTGAGGGTTCCCTCTTATCCACTGTTTGACTTTCCGCCATATGAAACTGCATTGGCAAGCACCATGGTGGATGTGGTGAAAAACAACAATGTTGACTTACTGCATGTGCACTATGCGATTCCACATGCTTCTGCCGCATTCATGGCCAAACAGATTTTGGCAGAGGAAAAAATCAAGGTGCCATTCATCACCACTTTGCACGGCACCGATATTACACTGGTTGGAAGAGACAAAACCTATACTCCTGTAGTTACTTTTTCCATCAATCAAAGTGATGCCATCACAGCGGTATCTGATAATCTCAGAAAGGAAACGCTGGAAAATTTTGAAATCAAGAAAGAGATTTCGGTTATACACAATTTTGTTGATATCAACAGATTTTCTGTGAAACCAATGGATGCATTCAAAAAAGCCATTGCTCCCAATGGTGAAAAAATCATCCTTCATGCATCCAATTTCAGAAAAGTAAAAAGGATCGCAGATGTCATTTACACTTTCAATAAAATCAAAAAATCTATTCCCTCAAAACTATTGCTGGTAGGCGACGGACCAGAACGCCATATGGCTGAAGAGCTGTGCAGGGAATTGGGAATATTTGAAGAAACGAGGTTCTTGGGCAAGCAGCAGGACATGGAGGATATTTATGCCATCGCAGACCTGTTTTTGCTTCCTTCTGAATACGAAAGTTTCGGACTCGCTGCTTTGGAGGCAATGGCAGCTGGAACACCTGTAGTTGCAACCAATGCCGGTGGTATACCTGAGATCATCACCCATGGTAAAAATGGTTACTTGAGTGAGGTAGGTGATGTTGAGCAGATGAGCCATCAGGCCGTTTCCATTTTGGGCAATCAGCAAACATTGAAAACATTCAGTGAAGAGGCAAGAAAACAGGCAGAACGATTTGACATACACAACATCGTACCCAAATACGAAGAACTCTATCAGCAAGTGTTGAATAAATAATACTAGCGGTTCTTTAACCAGTCCTCCGGATCGACAAACTTGGATTCAACATTTACCACAAAAATAATTTCACCGTCACCATCATCATTTTGGGCAGCCTTTCCGATGGATTGACCCATTTTTACCAATGCACCTTTAGATACATTCACACTGGAAAGGTTGTAATACGTTGTAAAGTATTTACCATGTTTGATGGTGATCGTCTGACTTCCTGCAACATCATACACAGTGGCCACAGTGCCATCAAATACCGCTTTCACATTGGATCCGGGTACAGTTTGAATTGTTAGGCCTATGTTGTCTTCAATAATGGAGGTGCCTTCTATTTTTTGCCTGCCAAATCCGGCTGTAACAGTTGCCTTGTCAACCGGCCAAGGAAGATTCCCTCTGTTGTTCTCAAATCCAACGGAAACTTTGGTAACCTCTGGTGTATTCTCGAGCACATTGACCTTGCGGGTGGATACGGGGGTTACCGTTGAAGCATTTGCAGGCTTTACTTCAGCAGGCTTTGTTGCAACAGCAGCTGCAGCCTTTTTGGCATCTTCCTCTGCCTTTTTTCTGGCAGCTTCGATTTCTCTCTTTACAATTGCGGCAATGGAGGTCTGCAGACTGCGCTCAATTTTGCGCTTGGCAGCCATCTCTTTTTCGATTTCCTTCTCACGCGATTTCAACTTGGTAACAAATTGATTTTTCTCCTTTTTTTCCGACTCGAGCAATTCTTTTTGTTTGTTTTGTTCCAACAACACCTGACCCTTCTCTTTTTTGTCTTGTGTCAGGGTATTGATTTTAACCGACAATTCTTTCTGTGTTCTGTTGATGTTTCCAACCTGTTCATCCCGGTATTGTCGATATGTTTTCAGGTAACTGACTCTCCTGACTGCATCATTGAAGCTGGTAGCTGAGAATATAAAATTCATCATATCATAACTGCTCCTGTTCTTGTAAGCATACTCGATGGTTCTTGCATATTGCTTTTTGAGTGTATCAAGTTCTCTTTGCAACCGATAGATTTCCCTGTTGTCGTTGAAAATCGTGTTATCAATCATCTTCATCTCGTCATTGAGATTTTCAATCACTGCATAGCGGCTGCGAAGTTTTCTTTCAATCAATTTCAGTTGTGAGAGTCCCGCTTTTTTATCTTTCGAAATTTCCGACTGTGCGCGCTGAAGATCCTGAATCTCCTGCTGTATCTCTTTCCTTCTTTTTTCAAGTTCCTCTCGGCTTTGCGCAAATGAAAACAACGCTGATGAGATAAAAATAGAGAAGAATATGATGGACTTGATTGATTTCATTGTTGATTGAAATGAATGCCTGAAGTTGCCGAATTCTGTTTAAAAAATAAGTTAATTGATGATTTTATAATTCTTTGGTATGCTGAACGGAAAGCTGATGGGTTTGTCAAATTCAACCTGCTTGAAATCCAATGCAATTTGAATCTGAGTTTTTTCTGCCAAATCAATTTTCCGCTCCTCTGCAAAAATGCGTTCTCCAATGGGGATATAACCAGCGTATGCCAGATTGGCCGTCCGGCTTCTCGATACATCGATATCATCCAGTTTACTGAACAATACATTCAAATCATTTTTGCCAACAGTCATGAAATGTTTAAAAGCCTCTCCAACAGTAGAAAAAGAAAGTGTCTCTGTCTTTTCGGAAAATGCCATGATCTCTTTATCGAGATAAATGGGATTTCCTAAAATCAGGTTTTCAAGGGTCTGGTAATCAAAAGGGACTTTTGTGATAATCTGCAGATAGGAAAAAGGCTTGCGCTGCACGGTTTTATTCAGTTTATCAAGTATGATGATACTGTCTGGTCTGATCAGCACACGAAAGGCTTCAATATTCAATGCTGCAACAATGGAGATCCACATGGCACTGTCCTTCTGCATCCTGAAAAAAGCATTGAAATCAAATTTTCGGTTCTTGTCATCGTTGTAATCCACTTTGATTTTGGAGGAAAACGTATTGAATTGGATCTGACGATCTTTTATCTTCTGCATGGTGGCTCTTACAAATTTTGCAGAGTCAGAATCATATGGATTCACGACAGTGACGACACTATCTTTTGCAGCAATCACATTGGTGAGTTTCCTGGTTGATCGGCATGAAGCGAGCAAAACCAAACTGAATGTGATGATGACAATAGATCTCATGTTGTTTATTTTTTTCCAGTATGCCCAAATCCTCCGTCGCTTCTGACTGTCTCACCCAGCTGATCTGTTTCCAGCCACTCTATTTTTTCAATTTTTTGAAAAACCAATTGAGCAATTCGATCTCCATTTTCTATCTTCTGTGTTTCGTTGGAAAGATTGATCAATATGACTTTGATTTCTCCTCTGTAATCTGCATCAATTGTTCCAGGTGTATTCAAACAGGTAATCCCTTGTTTGATGGCGAGTCCGCTTCGGGGCCTGACCTGCGCTTCGAATCCTTCAGGAATTTCAAGAAACAATCCGGTGGTGAACAATCCACGTTCCATTGGAGCAAGCGTAATGGGATGTGGAATAAAGGCTCGGATGTCCATGCCTGATGAACCGGATGTTGCATAGGCAGGCAAAGGATGGGTTGATTGATTGACGATCTGAACCTTCAAAAATACTTTTTTGCAAATCTACAAATATCCATGCGAAGCAGACCAGCGATGATAAGAATTTACTGCTCTGTTTGGTTAATTTTTTTTCTGCAACAAGACCGTCGCATATGCCACCAATCCCTCTTCTCTACCAACAAATCCCATTTTCTCAGTGGTGGTTGCTTTGACAGAAACATCGTCTGTTATTATTTGCAAAATGGAAGCAATGCAACTTTGCATGGATGGTACAAATGGCTTTATTTTAGGTGCTTCCAAACAAAGTGAACTGTCCACATTCACAACACAGTATCCTCTGGAGGAGATGAGTTCATATGTTTTTGCCAACAGGATCTTGCTGTCAATATTCTTGTATGCAGCATCTGTATCTGGAAAATGGACCCCAATATCTCCAAGCGAAAGCGCTCCCAACAGGGCATCGCATATGGCATGCAACAGCACATCTGCATCGCTGTGTCCTTTCGCACCCAAGTGGTGAGGAATTTTTACCCCTCCAATCCACAAATCCCGACCTTCTACCAATTGATGGAAATCTATGCCAAAACCAATTCTGTATGACATCAACTATTTTTTTATAAAAATAGTGAAAACAAATTTGTGGGATGGTTACTCTTCAGCTGGACCCAAATTGAAAAGCAAACTGAAACGAATGGTGTTGGAAAGTGGATTTCTGTTTACTCCAGTCCCGGAAGGAATCAAATACGAAAGATTGATATCAAGGTTGTTGTACCTGAATCCTGCGCCCATGGAAAAATATTGACGATTGCCCTTGTTTTTATTTTCATAAAAATAACCGGCGCGTACCGCAAATTGCTCGTTGTAAATAAACTCACCACCTAATGAAAATGCAAATTCCTTGAACTCTTCTGAAAAACCTCCGGGTGCATCGCCAAATGATGAAAACCAGCTTCCAACCACACTTTTAGAACGATAATTGATCATGGCTGCACTGTCACCAAGCAATGGTGGTGTAGGTACCATCAATTTGTGAATATCCATTCCCAGTGAGATGCGATTGACTTCATTGCTGATGATGGTATACATAGCGCCAAGGGTCATGTTGGCAGGAATAAAATCTTTCTGAGCAGCATCTCCAGTATAACTGATTTTGGAACCCATGTTTGTCATGGCCAATCCCAATGAAAGTCCAGTTAAATCTTCCGGATTGGAGACATAGTAAATTCCCAAATCTCCAGCCACTGCATTGCCTGGCTTGTAAGCAACGCCTCCGATCTGTGCATTGGCCAACGCAGAATTGATGTACCTGAGTCCAACGCCCAAGCTGAGGTTATCTGAGAGCTTTCTGGAATAACCAAAATCCAATCCCAATTCCCGCGGCCTCCCTGTTCCAAGGGAGTTACCGAAATTATCGGTGAACTCAATATTTCCGAGGTTGAAATACCTCAATGAACCTGAAATGGATTGTGTTTCATCTATTTTTTTGTAACCGGCCAAAGATGCCAAGAATACATCGTTCAACCCCAAATCTTTCAACCAGGGTGTATAGGTGAGTCCAATGCCGGAACTGTTTTTAGCGAATGGATATTTGGCAAGATTGTAGAATTGTGCATTGGCGTCAGGCATGGTAGCAACACCTAAATCCCCCATTCCGCCGGCTCTTGCATCCGGTGAAATTCTCAGAAATGGAACAGCACTTGTCACAACATTGATAGTATTCTGTGCTTGAATATCCTGTGACAGGGTCAATAATAAACCGCCAAAAAATACCTTGAGTACATTTCTCATGGTTGAATGGATTGATCAATAAATATTAAGATGTGAGTCGGGTAAAAATGTGACGATAATCGGTGGTTTATATTGGTAAAAATAAGCATTCCTCCTTAAAGCTTTATGAGCTTTAGCACTTTTGAAGTGTTTTTTCCTTGTTTTGAAATGATGGTCAGTTTTGCCATGTAGATGCCTTTTTGCACTGGCATACCCTGCATGTTTTTTCCATCCCACTCAAATCCCATGCTGAAATCTCCCTTTTGGTTCAAGTTCTGTTCCTGATGTTTGATCCATTTTCCGTCCATGGCATAAACATCAAACGATGATCTGTAACCCAGCTCGGGCAGATGAAGATCAACAGAAATCTGAATTTTATCTGAAAATGGATTGGGATATGAAATGAATTGTTTGATGATTTCAGGATTGGTGGATTGCACCAAAAACTCAACCGACGTTGAGGATGAATTGTTGTAAACATCCCATGCCTTTACATCGATTCGATGTTTTCCAGTAGAAAGTCCCGTCAGAGGATAAACCACCATGCCACCGTTGATGCCTGTAGGCTTGAAATACTCATTCAAGACGATAGGCTCAGAAAATCTTTCGTCAATGACTGCTGTGATTTGATGTCCAATTCCAGCATTTGAGAGATTGAGTCCCGATACATCTGATACCTGTAAATACATGATAGGATTGGGCCCTACAGGATCGCCTGACCTGAATGACAAGGTATCAAGGTACAATTTCAAATCCGGACCCTTCACGTCACTGACTGAAACATTGGCCGACCCGCCAATCAAAAAATCCTGGTACGCCCCGCTTGCATCTGTACTTCCATTTTCAGCATAATAGATCAACTTGCCTTTGCCATATGCGTAATCAATATCCTTTGGCACGGTAAAGGCAAAAGTGAATTTTCCATTTTCAACTTTTACTTTGCCACTGTACAGAGTATTGGTGAAAGAAGAAAAAGAAATGGACTTGCTCTCAGGATCATTGGCCAAGGTCTGAGATGCTTTTGGCTTGTCAAATAAGATTGGATAAATATTTCCGTTGAATGAAGAGAACAGGTTTCCGCCGACATTTTTAATCTCCCCCGCAACTGTATATGTTTTCAATGCCCTCAAGGTATCTGCCGCAATGGAAGATCCTTCCTCTTTGATTGCATTTGTAACAACCATGTGTTCAGGCATGGCGAGTTGCATGGCTGGATCTCCCAACAGTGTGAATTTTCTGGCGTTGATGTAATCACTGCTGTTTTGGTATGTAAAGTTTTTTGCATCCCGCAGTGTTTTCCCCAATCTTGAAAAAGTATTGTTCTCATTGCGTTTGGTTAAAAAAGAAAGAAAATTATTGTTCATCTCTCTGTTGCTGGAGGCAAAAACCAAACGGGTTGTGGTTACCATCCCAATGGCACCGGTATTTCTTCCAACCAACAGGTCTTCGCCCAATGAAAATTGTGATTGATCATCAAATGGAGCAAAATCGCAGGTCGCTGTTATAAAAAAAGGAAGCCTGTTTTCGTTTTTCCATTCTGCGAGAAGATCCTTGTCCAACAATACCTCATACGCCAATCTGGTGCTGTTCCCATGTCCGCTGTAGTTCCAAACCAACGTACCATTATTGATGTCTTTCAATACTTCACGATTGACATCAGGATAGCGGCTTCCGCCGGCATTGCTCTCCTGTTTAAAAGCATCCAGATAAATCTTGTTGGTATTCAATTGTGGGGCAGCCCGCTCCAGAAGAGATGCATGCAGTTCAGCATCTTCAACATGCAGGTTGTAATCTTCATCGTCTGCCACCAGGGTAAAATTATTTCTCCACTCACCCAGGGAAAGACTGTTTTTGTATCGTATAATTTTGTCGACTGTTTTCTTGGCCTGCTCCGCATTTCTGACCGGCAATCGTCCTATACCCAGATCCAACAATGCAATGTTTTTGCTGTTGTTGATATCTTCGTCATCATCGAGAAAACCAAAATAATCATCTGTGACATAACTCAGCAGAGGATCGAGGGATTCATTGGTTTGATAGGAGGGGACCTTGCTGTTCCATTGAGTCAGTTTCTCTTTTATGCGATAGGACGCACCTCCGAAAAGCAGTACATACAAGGGTTTCTGTCCACTGTTGGGTGAACGGTCGACCAACATTTTCAAGAAATTTCGTATAGCTGAAGGGTCTGGCGTACCGGAGGAAAACTCATTGTAAATTTCCTGAACATCTACCACCATTCCTGAAAGTTGATCTGCAGCATTGTGAAAATCACGCAAACGAATAGCCTGCTCCATCAGCGATTTTTCAGTGATGATGACCAAGGCGGCTGAAGATAATTGATGCAGATTCTGATTGGATATTTTTCCAATGACCTGCGGGGTGATAGCTTTTGCAGGATCAAATGCGATGTATTCATTTTTTTGAACAACACTGTCCACAAAATTCAAATTGCTGCTGTTCAATGAGGTTCTGATTTTTTGGGGAGCTTGCTGATCCGAAACATCCCACAATGAAAAATTGGATCCTGCATTGGATAGAACAAAATTAACAGGTTGATCCGTCGTCTTTTTTAACCTAAACGACAATTGCGAGAGCCCTTGCAGGTCAAGCTTCCTTTTGAATTCAATGCTGAACCAATTCAACCAGGATGCTGCATTCAAACTTCCCCCATTGTGTTGATAAGAGATCGTAATGCCATTCCCATTCAGCAAATCCCCGGCAGACATGTAACTGGAGTTTGCTACCGGAGATATCAGACTTCCTTGTACAGGATTGATGAGATGATCAAATATTTTCTTCCCATTGACTGAGACAGCTACTTTGTTCTGCTGGTTTGCGCTGTTTCCGATCACCTCGCTGCTCAACAAAAATGGCTCACCTGTCACTGCCGTCGGGACGTTCAAATTGAAATCACGCGTGGCAATTCTTCCAGGTTGATTGCTGAAATGTTCGCCATACCACTCCTTTCCACTTTTTAAAAAATTGATGCTGTCCAACTCATGGTGCAGGTGCTCATCAAATGCACTCACTGTATTTCCACTTCCTGTATAAGCTTTTTTTGAAAGTATTCTCTTACCAATGGCGGATCCAAATTGTATGAAATAATACGAGTGATCGCTGTAGAAATTTTTCAAGTAAGTGAATCCGGATGAACTGCTGTCGCGCGACCATTGATGGGGACCCGGAGCATAAAATAGAAAAAAATCACCCGCATCAAAACTGCCATCTCCGCCATCCACCATTTCAATGGCAACCTCTCTCAGGTCGTCCTGTATTTCTGCAGCATTTGACTCTGGCAAGACTCCTCCGCCATTTCCAAACAGCCTGATCTGAGCGGATGAGATATTGCCTGAGAGACCGGCTGACCTGATATCACTCCCGCTGATCTTGTAAACACCCCCCTGCTGTACGGCAATTTTGATCCACTGACCGGTGGCCAATACAGAATTGCTCGCGTATTTTCTCTGCCCGTTTGCAACAAAGAACAACCCCGTGAGGGTCAGAAAAATCAGGCATTTTTTCATAAAGGGGTGTTAACAAATTTAGCATTTACTAAACATAATATTTCTCACAATTCATTGATTTGATTTTATTTAACACTTAAATTTGTTGACTACCTTGGACCCAAGAATGTCCATGGTCACCTTAAATAGATCGTATGAGGAATTTTTTGTATTTATCTGCCATTGTCCTGCTGTTTACAGCTTGTAAAGGTGGTGGTCTGTTTTCAAAAAATAAATTTCAGAAATCATCTGTAACTGGCTGGAATTACAACGACAAGTCAATGGGTGGATTTCAGAAATCCAAAATCGTTGAACAAGGTACCGGACCGGGACTGCAATTTGTTCAAGGTGGAACTTTTACCATGGGTGCAACCGAAGAGGATGTCATGGGCGATTGGAACAATGTTCCCAGACGCGTAACTGTTTCCTCGTTTTACATCGACAAAACCGAAGTAGCCAATATTCATTACAGAGAATACCTGCGTTGGATCGAAAAAACATTTGATGACCCTATTTACGAAAACGTCGTGAATGCGGCAAAACCCGATACATTGGTATGGAGAAAAGCACTCTCAGCCAACGAACCTCTTGTTGAAAGCTATTTCAGACACCCATCCTACAATGAATATCCAGTGGTTGGTGTGAGCTGGAGACAAGCCAATGACTTTTGTATTTGGAGAAGCAACCGTGTAAATGAATTGATACTTGTTCAAAGGGGACTTGTCAATCCAAATCAACTCAAGAATTTCCAGGGACAAGCAGAGGAAAACTTTACTACCAAATCCTATCTCCTTGGAATTTATGCACCACAACCCGCAAAACCAAAGAAGAAACCTGAGTTTGTTGATGAAAATGGCAGACCCCGCAACTATGCCACAATGGAAGATGGTATTCTGCTCCCGGAATACAGGCTCCCCACTGAAGCGGAATGGGAATATGCAGCCCTGGGATACATCAGCCAGAATCCGAATGTAAAAAACAAAGAAGGCAAAAGAGGAGAAGAGCTGTATATGAACAGACAGGTCTACACCTGGTCACGCAATGTAAATGGATTGAGAGACAGCCGCATGGGAAGCTGGCAGGGAAAATACATGGCCAATTTCAAGAGAGGAACGGGTGACTACATGGGTGTTGCTGGCGGACTCAATGACAATGCTTCCATTCCAGGCCCAATCACTTCATTCTTTCCGAACGGATTTGGTTTGTACAACATGGCAGGAAATGTAAATGAATGGGTTGCCGATGTGTACAGACCATTGAACAGCAAAGACCTGGAGGATTTCAATCCATTCAGAGGAAATGTATTCACCAAACTTGTGAAAGATGAAAACGGCGAGTACCAGAGAGACAGCATGGGCAATATGAAAAAAACAGTGGTGTCTGATGAAGAAACCAAAAACAGAAGAAACTATCAGCGCAATAATTTGTTGAACTACATGGATGGAGATTCACTTTCCATGGCATCATACAGCACTGGTTTCAATACATTGATCAGCAATAAATCTCGTGTGTTCAAAGGAGGAAGTTGGGATGACAGAGCATATTGGTTGAGTCCGGGTACAAGAAGATACCTCGATGAAGATCTTTCCAGCTCAACCATCGGCTTCAGATGTGCCATGGATAGATTTGGAAGCCAGGAGGGCAACGGATTCAAAAACGGAATGCACTTCAGCAATACCAGACAGAATTCAAGGAAACGCTGATCTGCAAAATCACTCAAGCCCCTTCATGGGGCTTTTTTGTTACCTTTAATAAAACCCTATAAAAATGACCTTTCCCATTATATTTGGCATCCTTGCTGTGATCATCATAATTGTAAGGAGACATTACAGAGCAAGGAACAACAGAGAAGATTAAAATGGAAAAACTGTATTCCTTTTTTCTTGAACATCCATTTGTTCAAACAGATACACGTGCTATAAAAAAAGGTGAAATATTTTTTGCGTTAAAGGGTCCACATTTCAACGGCAATGCCTACGCCAGAAAAGCATTGGAGGATGGTGCTGCAGGAGTAGTGGTAGATGAACCCATTGGCATCGAAGGTGAGCACATCTTTCTGGTTGAAGATGTTCTCACAGCTTTGCAGCAGCTCGCTTTGCACCATAGAAAACAATTTAAGATCCCATTCATTGCCATTACAGGCAGCAATGGCAAGACAACGACCAAAGAACTCTTGCATGCAGTTTTATCCACCACATTCAAAACCTATACCACCAAGGGGAACCTGAACAATCATATAGGCATCCCTCTCACCTTGCTATCCATTCAAAAGGATGCAGAGATCGCCATTGTAGAAATGGGTGCCAATCACCAAAAAGAAATCGAAGCGTATTGTACTTACGTGCTTCCCACACACGGTATCATCAACAACTGCGGCAAAGCACATTTGGAGGGATTCGGGGGCATAGAGGGCGTGAGAAAAGGAAAGGGGGAATTGTATGACTTTCTTGCAAAGGGACAAGGAACAGCTTTCATCAACAGCGACCTTGACTATCTCTTGAACATGGCAGAAAAAATTTCACATAAAGTTTTTTATGGCAATCAGATGGGGACTTTCAAAACAAGTATTTCTCAGAACGATCCATTCTTGGTACTGGAGGTCAATCACCCCATCGCTCATCAACAAAGAATTTTTACCAAACTTGTGGGGGCTTACAACAAGCCCAATATTGAAGCCGCCATATGCGTGGGCGACTACTTTAAAATTCCTTTTGATACCATTCGAAATGCCATTGAATCATATCTGCCCAACAATGCCCGGTCACAGTTGATCGAGAGGGGTTCCAATAAAATTATTCTGGATGCTTACAATGCAAATCCCAACAGCATGCAAGCAGCTTTGGAAAATTTTGCAAAGCAGGAGCTTCCCAATAAAATAGTTATGCTGGGTGCCATGATGGAATTGGGTCAGGATTCACCCAGGGAACATCAGCAGATTGTTGATCTCACCAAAAAGATGCATTTTTCAAAAGTGATCCTGGTTGGTGGAGATTTTGAACAAGTCCAACATCCATACCTGTATTTCAAAAATGTTGATGAGGCCTGCAACTGGTTAAAATCCAACATGCCGTCTCATGCCAACATGTTGATCAAAGGATCCAGAAGTACAAAAATGGAAAAATTATTGGAAGTGCTTTAAGGAGACAATTATCACAGAAATATTCATCTTGATTTTCTAGCTTGCAGCCGATTGGTAAAAAATGAAAAATACTTATCTATACAGCGTATTGAACAACAGATGTCCCAGGTGCAGGAAGGGCAATATTTTTATCTCCAACAATGCTTACATATTGAGCAAAACAACAAAAATGAAAGAGCATTGTGATGTATGTGGACAACCGACTGAAATTGAAGTTGGTTTCTATTATGGAACCGGTTATGTAAGCTATGCGCTCTCTGTTGCTTTTAGCGTTGCCACATTGATTACATGGTGGGTATTGATCGGATTTTCTTTGGATGACACAAGGTTTTTTTGGTGGATGGGTACCAATGCAGTTGCCATGATTCTATTACAACCTCTCTTCATGCGTCTCTCCCGCAGCATATGGCTTTCATGGTTTGTCAAATATGACAAGGATTGGGAAAAACACCCATTGGAATCCTTTGAAAGGATCGTCTCTCATCAGGAAGGATAAGAACACAAAAAGTCCGATATTTGCAGCTCTTAAACAATGATTTATGGGCAAATACAGAGCTGGTGTACTACACGGAGAAGAGTTAAAAGCACTTTACCAAGATGCCAAACAACATCAGTTTGCATTACCTGCTGTAAATACAACAGGTACAGATACCATCAACGCAACACTTGAAGCAGCCGCTGCTGTAAATTCTCCAGTGATTGTGCAATTCTCCAATGGGGGTGCTCAGTTCATTGCTGGAAAGGGAATGCCCAACGATCAATTGCAAGCAAATATATCTGGTGCCATTTCAGGTGCATTGCACATCCACAATGTTGCCAAATATTATGGAGTCCCTGTAGTGCTTCATACAGACCATGCTGCCAAAAAATGGTTGCCTTGGATCAGCGCACTGATAGATGCTGGAGAACAGTTTAAAAAAGAAAAAGGACAGCCGCTCTTCAGTTCGCACATGCTTGACTTGAGTGAAGAGCCTATTGAAGAGAACATAGAAACCTCTGTTCAATTTTACAAACGCATGGCACCGATGGGCATGGGTATAGAAATCGAATTGGGTGTAACTGGCGGTGAAGAGGACGGAGTAGATAATTCTGATGTTGAAAATGACAAGTTGTATACACAACCTCAACATGTGGCCTATGCATATGAACACTTGGGAAAAGTTGGTGAACTCTTCACAGTCGCTGCGGCATTTGGCAATGTTCACGGCGTTTACAGTCCAGGTAACGTTCAGCTACGTCCGGAGATTTTAAAAAATTCACAGGATTATATTCAAAAAGAATTCAAGACCGGAGAAAAACCGGTATTCTTTGTATTCCACGGTGGAAGCGGGTCCCCTCAACATCAAATCAGAGAAGCGATTGGCTATGGTGCCATCAAGATGAACATTGATACCGATTTGCAATGGGCTTACTGGGAAGGTGTGTTGAAAAACTACAAGAAAAATGAAGCATACCTGCAAGGCCAGTTGGGCAACCCGGAAGGCGCAGACAAACCAAACAAGAAGCATTACGATCCAAGGGTTTGGCTGAGAAAAGGTCAGGAAACATTTATCGCACGACTCAAAACTGCATTTGAGGATTTGAATTGTATCAATAGAAATGCATAGTTAACAGTTAACTGTTAACTCATAAAGACACTCCCCTCTTCCAAGGGATAAAATCATCTTGGTTCAATTGGACTGACTTCGGAATGATTTCTCCGCTGGCTGCTTTAATACAATACTCTAGTATCTGCTCCCCCATCTCTTGAATGGATGCTGAACCATCTACAATGGGTCCGCAGTCAATGTCAATGATATCTGGCATTTTTTGAGCAAGCTTGGTATTGGTGGATAGTTTGATCGTTGGACAAACCGGATTTCCGGTGGGCGTTCCGAGTCCCGTGGTAAACAAAATCAAGGTGGCTCCCGATGCAGCCTTACCTGTTGTGGCTTCCACATCATTTCCTGGTGTACAGACCAAATTGAGTCCGGCTTTGCTAGCGGGTTCCGTATAATCCAGTACATCGATCACTGGAGAGCTTCCTCCTTTTTTACATGCCCCGGCACTTTTGATGGCATCCGTAATCAATCCGTCTCTTATGTTTCCGGGGGAAGGATTGGCATGAAAACCTGATCCCACCTGTTCTGCTTGTGCACTGTACGCATCCATCAAACGAATGAATTTTTCAGCAGTGGATTGATTGACGGATCGATCAATCAACTCCTGTTCAGCTCCACAGAGCTCAGGAAATTCAGCGAGCAAGATTTTCCCATTGAGTGATACCAACAAATCAGAAAAATATCCCACAGCCGGATTGGCGGATATACCGCTGAATCCATCGCTGCCGCCGCATTTCACACCGACTGTAAGTTTATCCAAACCTGCAGGTTTTCTTTCTTGCTGATTGATTTGAATGAGTCCCTCGAAAGTTGAGGCAATGGCATGCTTGATCAATTCCTCTTCCGTCATACCCCCTTGTTGTTCGAATAGATAAAGGGGCTTATCGAACGATGGATTTCTTTTTTTGATGGCTGCTACAAAATCGTTGGACTGAAGATGCTGACAACCCAGGCTCAAGATGGTGACACCTCCCACGTTGGGATGATCTGCATAGGCTGCCAAGAGATTTTGCAAAATCTCAGAATCCTGTCTTGTGCCGCCACATCCACCTTGGTGATTTAAAAATTTGATACCATCAACGTTTTTGAAGATTCGGTTTTGGGTTGTAGGTTTTGGGTTTTGAGTTGACGGTTCACTGTTTATGGTTGACTGTTGACCGTTGACTGTCAACTGTAAACTGTCAACTGCATCTCCTCGTCCCTCGTCCCTTGTCCCTTTTCCCTTGTATTCATCAACCAACTCCCTCGTAAACGAAACATATTTATCCGTAACACCATACCCCAACTCATTTTGCATGGCCTCTCGGATGACATCCAAATTTCTGTTTTCACAAAAAACAGTTGGGATGAACAACCAGTAATTGGCCGTTCCGACCCTACCGTCACTTCTATGATACCCCATGAAGGTTGTTGACTTCCATTTTGAAACATCAGGGGGAGTCCACTGATACGCTGAACCTCTGTATTTGTATGGCTCAGCAGCATGATGAATGTTTTGCGTTGTCATGAGACCGCCGCGTTTGACATCCTGTGTTGCTTTCCCTACCAGAACACCGTACATGAAAACTGCTCCGGAAACACTGATATCATCTGTAAAAAATTTATGCTTCGCGGGAATATCCTCCAGGATTTGAAAATCCGCTCCCTCGCATGAAATGATTTCCCCTTTTTTGAGATCACGCAGCGCTACAATGACATTGTCTTTGGGATGAATTTTAAGGACAGCATGTTTCATGGCAAGCAAAGATAAAGATGCGGAGACTGAGGGATTCGAACCCTCGATACCCTTTAGAGGTATACACACTTTCCAGGCGTGCTCCTTCAACCACTCGGACAAGTCTCCTAGGAAGGATGGCAAAAATACCTTTTTCCGTCAGAAGCTGAATATTTTTTTCACATTGGCTGTTGTCACTGCAATCACCTCCTGGGTGGTAATTTTTTTAATTTCTGCAATTTTTGAAGCAACATACTTGATATAGGCTGGTTCATTTCGTTTGCCCCGAAATGGAACAGGAGATAAATAAGGCGCATCTGTTTCCAACACAATATTTTCCAAAGGAAGCACCTCCATCAATTTAGCCAACCCAGCATTCTTGTATGTAATCACCCCTCCAATGCCCAACATCCACCCCATGTCGATGATCTTTCTGGCCTGACGCTCATCACCACCAAAACAGTGAAAGATACCTTTTAATGCAGTATCATTTTTTTGATCGATCACATGGATGCACTCGTCCATCGAACTCCTTGAATGAATCACAACAGGCAAAGCATTTTTCTTGGCGAGCTGCATCTGAAAAGAAAAAGCCTCCAATTGTTGAGGCTTCCACTCAGTAGAATGGTAAAAATCTAAACCAATTTCACCAATGGCATAAAACTTTTCACGCTGCAACCATGATTCAACCTGACTCAATTCTTCTTCAAAACCCTCATCCACAGAGCATGGATGCAAACCCATCATGGGCAAACAATAATCATTTGTTTGTTTTGCAAACTGCATCATCATGTGGTGGGTACTTCCATCAATCGCAGGCAGGAAAATCCGCTCCACTCCTTCCTGTTTTGCAGCCTCCATTACAGCCTGCCTATCTGCTTCAAATTCAATTGCATAGAGGTGACAATGGGAATCGATCATAAAAATTTTTAAAAAGTTTTTTTGGGTTGTTTTTTAAAAATGTACATAACTTTCAAACAGTTTTCATAGGGTACGGATTAAACGGGTCAGTGTTTTTACACAGACCCTTTTTTGTATGGCATGGCCTCCAATCTATAACCTTGTTCAGTTGCATTTTTCAGCAAAAGCTCCAGCGCATACAACATATTGTGTGCTGCCTTTTCGGAGTCATGGAATAAAACAATGGCACCAGGTTGAATATTTTCTAATACCCGCATTGCACATTTTTCTTTGGTGATTTCTTTGTTGTAATCAGCACTGAGCACACTCCACATGACAACCTGAAAACCCGCTGCCTGCAAACGGCGCGCCTGACTGGATTTCAAACGCCCATAGGGCGGTCGAAATAAATTCGAAGGAATACAACCAGCGGCAGCAATGATATCATTCTGGTATTTTTCATCGGGTGTTTTCCATCCGTTTAGATGATGATGACTGTGATTCCCAACAGCATGCCCTTCCGTTATGATTCTATCAAAAATGCTTGGATGTTGCAACACGTTTTTACCCAGACAAAAAAATGTAGCCTTTGCACCATGCTTCGACAACATATCCAGCACCTGAGGTGTAATCATTTCATGCGGACCATCATCAAAACTGATGAAAAGAACTTTTTCTTGGACATTCATCTGCCAAATCCTGTTGGGGAAAAACATTCTGATCCATGTTGGAACACGAGCAGGCAAATTCATGCTTAAACTTTTGAATGAGAGGCTCTGTAGGTTTTATTCATTTCCTGAATCATATCCAAGATATATTTACCGCCGGTCCTTTTTTCAGCACTGGTTACAAAAATAGGCGGCAATTCAACCCACCATTTTTTCAATGCATCGCCAAAGGCTTTTACATTGGCACTCACAACTTTTTGGGTCTCCTTGTCTGACTTTGTAAAAACAATTGCAAAGGGAATGTTCCACTCGCCCAATCGATTGATGAACTTCAAATCAATTTCCTGCGGTGTATGCCTTGCATCCACCAGTACAAAAAGATTCAACAGTGATTCCCTGCCCCGTATATACCCCTCGATCATTTTCTCCCAACTTTTACGCTGCGATGCAGAAACTTTGGCAAATCCATATCCTGGCAAATCCACCAAATACCATTGATCCAATTTTCCATCCACACTGACTTTACTCTGAATGTCAAAATGATTGATCAACTGTGTTTTGCCGGGTGTGGCAGATATCTTGGCCAACTGCTTCATGCCTGTCAGCAGGTTGATCAAAGAGGATTTCCCCACGTTGCTTCTTCCAATAAAAGCATATTCAGGACGATCGGCTTTGGGACAATCTTCCAGCTTTGGACTGCTGATGACATATGCTGCTTTATGGATGATCATTTTTGAAGGATATTTACCATTCTGTTAAGAGCGCTTGAATCGTTTTTAAGTACTTTTGTCGAGATGGGAAACTACGCTCACGACAGGATTGTACCAGATCAGGATTCAAATTTACCGAAAAAAGAACAGGTGGCTCATATGTTCAATGAAATCGCACACAAATACGATTTCCTGAACAGATTTTTATCGGCAGGCATCGACGTCAGTTGGAGAAAGAAAGCATTGGGACTGCTGAAAAAAAAGCAACCTCAACAAATACTGGATGTCGCAACCGGAACAGCAGATCTCGCGATCATGTCTGCAAAGATCCTTTCCCCTCAACAAATCATCGGCATAGATATTTCTGCTGGCATGCTTGAAATCGGAAAGAAAAAAGTTTCAAAACTTGGATTAGAAAACAGCATCCAACTACAAATTGGTGACAGCGAAGCCTTGCCATTTGATGATCATGTGTTCGATGCAGTAACCGTTTCCTTCGGTGTAAGGAACTTTCAACAATTGGAAAAGGGACTCTCAGAAATTTTACGTGTCCTGAAACCAACAGGTCAATTGATGATCCTGGAATTCTCCAGACCAACGTTGCCCATCGTCAAGCAATGCTATCAACTTTACATGAACATCATAACACCAGGAATAGGTGGACTCTTTTCAAAAAGCAAAAAAGCATATCAGTACCTGAATGATTCTGTGCAACAGTTCCCCGAAGGCAAAGACCTGATTGCTGTGATGGAAAAAGTTGGATACCATCAAACATATTATAAAAGATTGACCTTCGGTATATGCACCATTTACATTGGAGAAAAATAACACTCGCTTGGATATTGCTTTTGAGTCTGTCTGCCGCCTCCCAACATGCGGTGGAATTGAATTTGCCGGATCATGACAACAAGCGCTATTATTTTGGAATCTCGCTTGGTTACAACAGATCAAATTACAACATCTCTCACGATTCATCTTTCACCAACAACAACCTGATTACCGGAATTGAATCAATCAACACAGGAAGGGTTCACCTGGGCATACTTGCGAATTACCAATTGTCAAAAAGATTTGATCTGCGCTTTTCGCCACTGAATCTTGTATTCAGTGATAAAATCATCAAATTTTATAAAAGGAATGAACCTGAAACAGAGGAAACTACTCCATCTATTACAATGACCTTCCCCTTGCAAGTGCGGTTAAAAAGTGATAGAATAAACAACATGCGGGTATATACCCTGATGGGGGGTAAATACGAATTTGATCTTGCAAGCAATGCCAAATCAACCAGCGATGTGCTCAAAATCAAAAGAAATGATTACGGCATTGAAGGCGGCATTGGATTTCAATTTTTCTTCCCCTATTTTATCCTGTCGCCAGAAATTAAAATCAGCTACGGACTCTCAAATGTACATGCCAGGGATCCGGAAGTTTCGTTTTCAAAATTGATGAATATCATGAATTCCAGACTGATCATGTTCACTCTTCACTTTGAAGGTGGCGGATTGGGAAAATAATACACATATGTCAACAACCATTTTCAAAAATGCCCGCATTGTCAATGAGGGAAAAATCATTGCAGGTGATTTGCTCATTAAAAATCAGCGAATTGAAAAAATTGGCGGGATCATTGAAGACAAAAATGCCAAAGAAATCAATGCAGAAAATAAATTTGTATTGCCTGGTGTCATCGACGACCAAGTCCATTTCAGAGAACCCGGACTCACACACAAAGCCAATATCCATACTGAATCATGTGCAGCTGTAGCCGGAGGAACAACAAGTTTCATGGAAATGCCCAATACCAAACCTGCTGCGCTGACCCATGCTTTGCTGGAAGAAAAATACCAACTGGCTGCCCATGCCTCTCCTGCCAACTATTCCTTTTTCATGGGCACTTCCAACGAAAACACAGAGGAGGTATTGAGAACGAATGAACACCGCAACCATATCTGCGGAATCAAAATTTTCATGGGATCATCCACCGGAAATATGCTGGTTGACAATGTGTTAACCCTGGACAAGGTTTTCAAAGAGTCGGCATTGCTGATTGCAACACATTGTGAAGACGAACGCATCATCAAATCCAACCTGGAAAAAATTAAAGCGAGTCAAGCTACAATGACTGCAGCAGATCATCCAGTCATACGTAATACAGAAGCCTGTTTTGAGTCATCTTTTTTAGCTATACAACTGGCAAAAAAATACCATACAAGGTTACACATCCTTCATATTTCAACATCAAAGGAATTGCAGCTTTTTTCAAACATGTTGCCGTTGGCAGAAAAAAGAATTACATCTGAAGTTTGTGTACACCACCTACACTTCACAGCCGATGATTATGCCAGATTGGGAAATAAAATCAAATGCAACCCTGCCATTAAATCACCCGACAACAAGGCTGCCCTGTGGGAGGCCCTGATGGATGATCGTCTGGATATCATTGCCACTGATCATGCACCTCACACCATCGAAGAAAAAGGAGAAAATTATGAACATGCACATGCAGGTCTTCCTCTTGTTCAGCACAGCCTGCAATTGATGTTGCATTATGTACAACAGGGTAAGATCAACATTGAAAAAGTAGTTGAGAAAATGTCGCATGCACCAGCTGTATGCTTTCAAATTGCGGAGAGAGGATTCATTCGTGAAAATTATTTTGCAGATTTAGTGATGGTTGACATGAATGATCCATATACTGTTTCCAAAGACAATATTTTATACAAATGTGGATGGAGTCCGTTGGAAGGGTTTTCTATGCCAGCAAGTATCTGCAAGACAATGGTGAATGGAGAGATCGTGTATGAAAATAAAAAAGTTTACACAGATAAAAGAGGGATGAGATTGTTGTTCAATAGAAACTGACCATGTTTATTGACAAAACCACGCTGAACGACCTTTCCGTTTTTAGTCAATCTGACAACCCATCCTTGTTTTATTTGATTGATTATACCACAACAGCAGAGGGGAAATCTGAACTGATCCACATCTTGCACAATCCCCTCACACAAAAAAAAGATATTGTTGCCATTCAGGATATACTTCAGCTCATATCCGACAAGATTGATCAATGGCCTGATGAAATCACGAATGGCACGTTGTTGGTGATAGAAAAATTCTACGATGATAATCCGGATCCCATACCGGAGAACATAGGCAAGCTTCAAGCAGTTTTTTACAAATGGATTCACCCGAGGGACCATGCCTTGATTCTTTTTTCGATGAGACAATTGTTTCAATTGATCAAAGGATATGAAAAAATTCATGCGTTTTTCAGTCCATCAAAAATTCCTTTGCCCCTTCAAGAAATACTCGATCAGAGTAAAAAAATATTAGACAATCAGCATCTGATTGAATTGGCCCGAAAAAATACTTTTCAGGAGCTGACTCCAAGAGAAATACTTTTTTTTGGAAGAATTTTTCATATTGAATTGGTTGCTGAAATCAGAAGTCTGATCAAACTGTATGGAAAACTGGACGCTTGGCATGCCATGGCAAAAGCGAATATCCAATTGAAATTGAACAATCCTGCATTCACCGATGAAACAACACTCATTGCCACCAGTAAGCTGCGACATGTACTGCTCGACAATCCTGTGTGCTACGATATTTCGATGAGCAAAGAAAGTAATTTCATATTTCTGACAGGGGCCAATATGGCTGGGAAAAGTACGCTCATCAAAGCAGTTGGGATCGCCGTCTACATGGCTCATCTTGGAATGGGTGTACCAGCTCTTTCGATGAAACTGTCCCTTTTTGAAGGAATCCTCAGCAACATCAACATTGCTGATAACATAACCAAAGGAGAAAGTTATTTTTTCAATGAAGTAAAAAGAATCAAACAAACAATTGAAAAAATTGACGACGGCAGAAATTGGCTGGTGCTCATTGATGAACTTTTCAAAGGAACGAACATCCAGGATGCCATGAAATGTTCGACAACAGTCATCCGCGGACTGATATCTATGCAAAACTGTTTATTCATACTTTCCACACATCTATATGAGATAGGAGAAGAATTAAAAGACCTTCCCACGATTGATTTTAAATATTTTGAGACAGTTTTAAAAGACAATGACCTTCAATTCAGTTATCAACTGAAAAACGGGATCAGCCAAGACCGGATGGGATACTTGATCCTTCAAAAAGAGGGTGTTACTGCATTGCTGAAAAATTTGGGTAAATAGCCTTTTGATTTCCAGATTATTCTCCCCATCCGGTGAGCTCGATCCCAATTACAACATTTTCTAATCAAATATTTTCAGGCCATGTTTATCAAAATACATGGAAGCTCTGTGCACGGAGTCGACGCAATTCCCATCACAGTTGAGGTGAACTGGACTGCACAAGGAAAAGAGTACTGCATCGTGGGACTGCCGGATGCAGCAGTAAAGGAAAGCATTCGAAGGGTTGAGAGCGCGTTGAAATCCAACAAATTTGAAATGCCCAGAACCAGGATTGTAATCAACTTGGCTCCTGCAGATATCAAGAAAAGCGGCACTGCATTCGACTTGCCCATTGCCATAGGCATACTGGTGGCTTCAGAACAACTTCACAACTCAGATCTGCTCAATGAATGTGTCATCATGGGAGAATTGAGCCTAGACGGGGAATTGAGGCATATCAGAGGTGCATTACCAATAGCCATACAAACAAAACGTGATCAATTCAAAAGACTGATATTGCCTGCCTCCAATGAAAAAGAAGCTGCCATGGTTGATCAGCTCGATGTGTATGGCATGCATACGCTCATGGATGTGGTAAACTTTTTCAAATCAGAAGGAAGTACTGCAACTCCTGCACGAATTGATATGAAAAATATTTTTATACAACAACAGGTAGCTGTTGAAAATGATTTTGCAGAAGTCAGGGGACAAGAAAATATCAAACGTGCATTGGAAATTGCGGCCGCAGGGGGTCACAACGTTATATTGATTGGTCCGCCAGGTGCCGGGAAAACCATGTTGGCAAAAAGACTTCCATCCATCCTACCACCATTGACATTGGAAGAAGCATTGGAGAGCACCAAAATTCACAGTGTTGCGGGAAAACTTTCTGAAGAAACGACCCTGATCACCAAACGACCCTTCAGGAGTCCGCACCATACCATTTCAGACGCAGCCCTTGTGGGGGGAGGCTCTACGCCACAACCGGGAGAGATTTCTCTTGCTCACAATGGGGTGTTGTTTCTTGACGAACTGCCAGAATTCAAGCGAACAGTTTTAGAAGTAATGCGTCAACCAATGGAGGAGAGAAAAGTAAGTATATCCAGAACCAAACTGGCAATTGATTTTCCTGCATCGTTCATGTTGATTGCATCCATGAATCCATGTCCATGTGGATTCTACAATCATCCTGAAAAAAATTGCAGTTGTCCTCCAGGTGCTGTAACCAAGTACCTCAATAAAATTTCCGGTCCACTGTTGGACCGCATTGACTTACATGTTGAAGTTACACCTGTAGCATTCTCCCATTTAAGCTCTAACCAAGCTCAGGAAAGTTCCGTTGAGATCAGAAAAAGAGTTGTACGTGCAAGAAACATGCAGGACCTGAGATTCAAACATAAAAAAGGTATTTACTCGAATGCACAAATGGAAAGCGCAGATCTTAAAAATATTTGCATGTTGAACAATGAGAGTCAAGCATTGATAAAAAAAGCCATGGAACAATTGAACCTTTCCGCAAGGGCTTATGATCGGATTTTAAAAGTATCCCGAACAATTGCAGATCTGGAAACATCAGAGGAAATACTCAGCTCCCATGTAGCAGAGGCCATACACTACAGGAACCTGGATCGGGAGGGATGGGGAGGCTAATCAACCTGATCGCTCTCAGACGATTCATTTGTTGAAGCGGTTGGATTGCTGAAAAATTTGGATTGAAAAACCAATATAGCAATCAGTCCCGCTGAAATAGAGGCATCAGCCAGGTTAAATACAGGTCTGAAGAATTCAAAGGGCTCACCTCCCCATATGGGTAACCATGCTGGAAGTGTCATATCTTGAATGATGGGAAAGTAGAACATGTCCACCACGCGTCCATGCAAAATGGATTCGTATCCCCCCATGAATCCTTCTTGCCAAAAACCTTTTGCCAGGTTTTGGGAATAGGCATCACTGAATTCAAATGCCATGCCATAAAAAAGGCTGTCAATCAGATTCCCAATGGCACCGGCATAAATCAGGGTAACACAAAAAACATACCCGGTATGATATCTTTTCTTGATGATGCTCAAAATATAATAGGTTCCGAATGCAACTGCAACCAACCTGAAGGAAGTCAACGCAATTTTACCCCATGAACCGGCCAATTTCCACCCATATGCCATGCCTTCGTTTTCAATGAAATGAAACCTGAACCAGGGAATGGAGGCAAATGGGATGAATTCTTCCCCCATGTAGAAATGGGTTTTTACATATATCTTGATCAATTGATCCGCAATCAGCAGCAAAAGCGTAAGGACAATGGCGTGGCGAAATTTCACAGCATTCTTTTTGCAAATATACGTGGAGGAATTGAGGCAAATTGAACTTATTCACTCAGATAAATCCTGGGTACCCGCACTGAAATGCCCGTCATGATTTCATATGGAATTGAATGGGCCTGTTGAGCAATTATAGTTATGGAATGTTCTCGTCCAAATACCAAAACATCCTCATCAACCTGGATTTGAACATCATCACCCAAATTGATCATGGTCATGTCCATGCAAACATTCCCGATGGTAGGGTATGCAATACCCCGGATAAGAACAGTTCCCCTGCCATTGCCCAGGGATCTTGGATAGCCGTCGGCATAACCAATGCGAATGGTTGCAATCGTGGTGTCTTTTTCCAATAGCGTGGATCTTCCATATCCAACAGATTCCCCTTTTTTCACTCTTCTTATTTGTGCAATGGTCGTTTTCAATTCAACAGCCTCTTTCAAGGGAAGGGACTTGCCAGAAGCAGAACTGACTCCATACAATCCGATTCCCAGACGAACCATTTCGTAAGATGCTTCCGGATGTCGTTGTATGGCTGCTGTATTGGACGCGTGACGAAGGATCGGATAGCCAACAGCCGACTGAATGGTATCAGCTAATTTTTCAAAGATTTTCAATTGTCTGGTTGTAAAATCATCTTGCTGCGGATCTTCGGAAGCCACCAAATGTGTAAAAACCGACTGAATGATGAACCTACTGGTTTTAAATGCTGTTAGGTACTGATCAACCTGTTCCTCATCCAGTCCCAAGCGATGCATACCTGTATCAATCTTAAGATGCACGGGGAAATGCTGAATACCTTCCCTGCTCAGAAACGCATCCAAACTTCTGGCATGTTCCAGAGAAAATACTTCCGGCTCCAAATCATATTCAACAAGTGACGCAAAACCATCTGCTTCTGCATTCATGATCATGATGGGAAGATGAATGCCCGCCTTTCGCAATTCAACCCCCTCATCCACATACGCAACAGCAATATAGTCGACTCCATTTTGCTGAAGCAAACTGGCAATCTCATAACTGCCGGCACCATATGAAAAGGCCTTGACCATCGCCATTATCTTGGTGGATGGCTTCAACAGCGATCGATGGATTTTGAAATTTTGTTGAACAATGGAGAGATTGACCTCCAACCTTGTTTTGTGAATTTTTCTTTCGAGCAGCTGGCTGATCTGCTCAAAATGAAAGTTTCTGGCACCCTTGATGAGGACTGCTTGGTCTTTGAAAAAAATAGGATGCACATGTGCCATCAATGCATCGGTGGATGCAAAACCGGCAAACTGAATTTTTTCACCTGTGAAGAAGGAGGCATATTTTTCAAAAACCGGACCAACTGCGTACAGCGAATTGATTTTTTTGACTCGCATAAATCCTGCCAGCTCAGCGTAAACCTTTTCAGGCTGACTTGAAATGCCTGATATATCAGAGAGGATTGCCGTTTTAGCCAAACCAGGCTTTTGTTCAGATAGAAATTCCAATGCGCTCATAACCCCAGTTAGATCTGCGTTGTAACTGTCATTGATCAAGATGCTCTGATGCTGACCCTCTTTCATTTCAAGCCTCATGGACAATGATGGCAATGTTTTCATTCGGTCTACAACGGTTTCATCCAAGTCCAACGCAACGGTCAATGCAAAACAATGCATAGCATTTTCGATTGCAATGCGGTCTACAAATGGTATTTCAAACGCAATGGCTTTTCCTTTGTATTGAACCTGCAGCAAAGAGGTGTGGCGAATCTGTGTGACTTGTTTGAGCAGAATATCTGCAGTAGGATCTACTCCCCAGCTGATCAGTTGCTTTGCCGACTTCAATGCAGCATGTCCCTCCAAATAGTTGCGGATCAGCAAATGGTCTTTGCAATAAACAAGTGTTTGTACTTCATTGAACAGCTTTAATTTTTCCTCCAGCTTCTCTGCATCTGTTGCGAATCCCTCAGCATGTGCAGCACCCAGATTGGTTATGAGTCCAATGGTTGGATGAATCACATCAAACAGCTTTGACATTTCGCCTTTTTTTGAAATACCGGCCTCAATGATGGCCAATTGATGCTGTGAACCCATCTGCCAAATGCTCAATGGAACGCCGAGTTGAGAGTTGAAACTCCTGGGACTCCTTGCGATCTCAACCATAGGTTGCAACAAGTGATACAACCACTCTTTTACGATTGTTTTGCCATTGCTCCCAGTAATAGCGATAACTGGAAAAGAAAACAATTTCCTGTGAGCGGCTGCTATTGATTGCAGAACGCCAACTACATCGTCTGTCAAAAAAAATGTTGCTTCAGGATACTGAATGGTATCCGGAAGTGCAGAAACAACAAACAACCTCACCCCTTTTGCATACAATTCATCGATGTAAAGATGCCCATCGTTGGATGTAGTTCTGATGGCGAAGAAAATCGAATCAACGGGAGATATCAATTTGCGGCTGTCGATCAACAAATGACGGACGACCTGATTATTGACAGCACCAAATCTCTTGACACCTTGTATGGCTGAAATATCGTGTGCCGAATAGTTTCTCATGAAGCGTTAAAATCAGCCTTTGCTTTTCTTCTGTTGTGATATTGTGAATATAAAATTGATGATACCAGGCATACCACAATCACACCCAAAGAAACCAGGATATCAATGTGAATATGGAAATACTCGATGAGCATTTTTATTCCTATGAAAATCAACACCACTGCAATACCTTGTTGCAAATAATCAAATTTATCGGCAGCACCCTTCAACAGGAAGAACAACGAACGGAGTCCGAGTATCGCAAAAATATTGGATGAATATATTACCATGATATCATCACTTGAAAAAGGAATCTTCGGATTCTGACGCACCAATGAAACAACGGTAGGAATGGAATCCAATGCAAATGCAATGTCGACAGAAGCAAGGATGATCACCACAACAGAAAGTGTGGTGAAATAGACTTTGCCGTGTAAATTGACAAAATACCTTCCCTTGGGTTCAATGAGACTTACCCGGAAAAACCGATTGATCCATTGATATATTTTGGTGTTGGCGGGATCGAATTCTGCTTCGTCCTTTTTGAGGAAAAGTTTGCACCCCGTATAAAGCAAGAAGAATCCAAATATGTACAATATCCAATGAAAACGATCGATCAGCTCGATGCCGATGGCGATAAATATAATCCTGAAAACAATGGCCAGGAGTATACCAACCAACAATGCTCTTGCAGCATCCCCTTCCTCTACTTTGAAAAACGTAAAAATCAGTATGAAAACAAAAATATTATCAATACTGAGCGACCATTCCATTAAATAGGCCGTAAAATATTTGGTTGCTGTCAGTGGAGTTTTTTCAAACCACAAAAAAACTGCGAATGCGATGGACAATCCTACCCAGAAGATGGTCTGGAACAATGCTTTTTTGATGCTGATGTTGGAATTTTTTTTACTCATCAATCCCAAGTCAAGCACCAGTGCAACAACCAAAACGATACCAAATGTTAGATAGGTGATCTGATCAACACTCATATAAAGAAGATTAATGCAACAAAGATAGTCAAACTATCAAGCTTGTTGTACAGGAGATGAAGAATACTTGCGCTTTCTAATGAAACGAACCAAGATCAAACATAAGAGAGGAAGAAGAATGGGAGCCAACATATTCAAAGATTTCCAAAAGGCCTTTTCATTGCCCAGCTTCTCTTTGTCGAGCAACCGCAATTGAAAATTCTTGGCTCTGGACGCCAGCAAATCCTTTCCGTCAGAAAGATAGAAAAGGATGTTTTTAAGGAATTCTTTATTGCCGTATTGGATACGTGTATAGCGGTTGCTTCCCATATCAAGCGGCCCATCTGTCTCGCTGATTGGATTGGAAAACATATCGCCGTCTGCGATCACAATCATCTGACTCGGCTGCATGGCTGTGCTTAAAAATTGCTTGCCGCTCATCCTCTCCAATTCCTTTTGTTGAGTTGCAGAAATTCTGTTTTTAAAAGCGGAGCTGAATACCCCCTCCAGGAGCACTGCTATTGGAATATTTTTCTCACTAAACTTTTTTAAGTCATCCTCTGATTTAACAGGCTTCCATTCTACCAATGCAGGTGTAGATATCCTTCTGCCGTAAATGGAACTGGAAAGCAAGATACTTTTTGCAATACCCGTGGCAGAGACTGTATCAATGGATTGGGGAAAGTCAGTGAGTACCTTGTCCAGATTTCTTGAAATCGGATGAAAACCATGATCTCCAGCCAATGGTGCATAAGGCCATGGCAGCAATTGTATTTGCGGTTGATTGCCCATATTGCCTACAATGGATGGAACCTGGTCTGATTCCAGATCCTGGACCAGATCACGGTTGATTCTTGCCCCATATTTAAAGATCAGATCATCCACATTCAAGCCCATGTCAAATGCAACAAAAGATCCATTGCTTTTTTGCAAGCTGTCCAAACTGGCATATACATTGTCTAGGGCCCAAATAATTTTTCCGCCATGCATGACATACTGATCCAGCTTGAGTTTCTGGTTGTCATTGAAAGGAATGACAGGTCGATTGACCAGCAGGATATCAAAATCATTTGGCACATAAGGAATGCTGTCGATGTTGATCAAACCAAAACCATATTCCTTTTTCAAGACATTTTCAATCAAATCATATACCCGCACATCCAATGTTTCGCCATTCCCCAATAAATATCCCACAACGGGAGGTTCTGATCTTTGTAAAATTTTGACAGCCCTCGTTATTTTGTATTCCATCTGTGCCTCTGCATTCACAAGTGCATCTTGTCCTGCGAGCTTGTTCTGACCATCTAAAAAATCGATTCCAATCTGACCATTGGCAGATGAAAGAATGGCTCCAGGAAAAACAAGTGTTTCATTTCTTTGCGACTGGTCTTTTTTCTGGTACGTGACATTGGTGGGATGGATTCCCATTTGCTGCAAAGAATCAAACAAAACAGCTTTCGTACTGTCGGTAAGTCCCTCACCCGGCACTTCAAGTTTGAAGGAAAACCTGCCCTTGGTGACGCTCTGGTAACGATTGGCAATATACGCTGCAGAGGCAGCAAGACGCCTGAAACCAAGTGGAATATCACCATCCAAATAAACGGTCAGTTCCATAGGCTCATCCAGCTCTCGTACAAAAGCGAGTGAGGATTCAGAGATGGTGTAGCGCTTGTCTGCCGTCAAATCAAATCCTGCTGACCAGAAAGAAAAAAGATAATTGATCAAAATGATGATCAGCACTCCTCCTGCCCAATGGATATAATATCGTCGGCGTTTTATCATTTGTTGCGAATGCTGAGGTGCACAATGGTTTGATAGATGAAAAGTCCTGCAACTGACAAGAAATAGACAAGATCACTCATTGAAACATATCCCTTGCTGATGTTTTCGTAATGATATTTCATGCCGATCAATGAAATATAATAACCAATGTTGTGGTTGGCTATATACATCTCTGGGAAAAAGGAAAAGAAATAATAGAATATAAAACAACAAAAGGCCGTGAGCATGAAACTGGTCAATGCATTGCTGAGCATACTGCTGATATATATTCCAATGGATGCATAACCGAGTATCAAGAGAAGGAGTCCCACGTAAGACCCTAATATGCCGCCCATATCAAGGCCATTCAATGAAAAATACTGGAGCGTCCAAACGTAAACAAAAGTCCCCATCAGTGCGATCAGGCATATGCAAACAATAGCAAGAAACTTACCCAAAACAAGCGATGAATGCCGGATCGGGAGTGATTGCAGCAGTTCAAAGGTTCCCATGCTGTATTCATCACTGAAGCTTCTCATGGTTACGGCAGGCACGAGTATCAACAATAGCATTGGAGAGAAATCAAAAAAGGAATCCAAGCTCGCATAGCCTGCATCAAAGAGGTTTTGTTCTGGATAAAAGAACAGGAGCATGCCTGAAGCCAACAGGTAAACAGCGATGGTGATCAATCCCATCCACCCTGAAAAAAACTGTAACCATTCCTTCCTGATGATGGTACGCATAATAGATTGCAAGATTACGGGAACTGGAGAAAATTACATCCAAATGAAGTGATAAAACACAATATTTTTTTGACAGGGATATTAACTTGCTCTTGAAAACAGTGGGAATGGGACATGTGAGATGGGGCATGCTTTGTATGAATATACTTCTATGTGCGGCAATACATGCACAAAAAACATGGGATGGAGAGGCGGGCGACAGCCTCTGGCACAACCCCAAGAATTGGTTTCCGGATGGGGTTCCCCTTGATACAGAACATGTTTTACTGGACAACAGCAAACAAAATGGCTCATACAAAATACTGATCAACGGACCGGACAGCATTGTCATTCAATCGCTCATCATTCATCCCCATGACACCAATACGATTGTGCTGGAGATTGCACCAGCCAGCCATCTTCCAATAGCGATGTTCATCCTCTCAACAGAAAAAAATATCGTACTGGAAAGGAATGCAACGCTGATCAACCATACCGGTGCAACCAGTGGAAATATTTTCTTGCTGAATGGTAAAATTCATATTAAAAATGGAGGCAGGTATGTACACAAGACCCTGCGGGGAAATTCGTATTTGGTTTCAAAACTTCAAATCGACTCTGCCAGCAACAAAGGAGTCGTAGAATTTGATGTACCCGGAAACAGCGGATACACCCTTTCATTATCGGGAAGGAGATTCGGAACACTTCAATTGAGTGCAAATGAATCATTGAAAAAATCCTACAGTGGAGGCGGATCGAATCCCCTGACCATTGAAGGAGATCTGATCATTGGCAAGCATGTCTCACTGACCTCATCACTGGTTAAAAACATTGATGTCAAGGGTGATGTAATGGTGGATGGACTGTTTTCATTGAACCCTGCTTCTGCTGACAGTACAGGAAGATCTTTGTTGTTGAGTGGCGAAAAAAGCAGGATAGCAGTAAACGGGAAAATAATGACAGGAAATCATTTCAACCAATGGATCATGGGTTCCAAACAAAATGTCCTGTTAACCAATCTACATATTGAAAACGGTTGGATCATCCAAAACAGCCAAACCATGCTGGTACTGGATACATTTTATTTGAAATCTTCATCCGGAATCAAGATTCACAACAGTACATCATTATCAACAGCACATCCTGAGGGCATTTCAAAAGATACAAGCAAAGGTGGACTGAGAGCTCCCCTATTGATAATGGGTGATTCGCTAAGATTGATGTACGATGGAGACAGAGATCAAGAAACCGGCTCTGGTATTCCAAGTTCCATTGCTTCACTTTCCGTCAATAAAAAAGGGACCCTGTTCTTATCAGGTTCCATTGAAATAAATGATTCATTGCATCTGCAACAAGGCATATGCAATACCGATTCGATACGTTTGCCTGTATTCAAGGGCAAAAGCATCAGAGGCAATGAGTATGCTTTTATAGATGGGCCCCTTTCTTTTGTAGCAATAGACAGCGGACAGATGATGATCCCAATTGGCAAGAAAATGAAATATGCTCCTATTCTTCTTGATGTTCGTAAAAATGAAACCATCAAAGCTGAATACATGGATACCGGCTATCAAACAAAGGAAATAGCTATGGAATTTCCGGTCAAAAGCATCAATGGTTCAGAATACTGGAAACTGAGTTGCATCAATATTGACTCCATCCATGCGTTCAGAAGGCTGGTATTTTTCTCTACACAAAAAATTTCACTCAACAATACATATGTGGTGAGATTAAATGGAGAAATGAAATGGGAAATGCTTCCCCTTATCAGCAACAATCCCATTCCTTATTCCATTGAAACAAGAACCAATTTAAAAACATCCAGCTATACAACTGGGTGGATTCAACAAGTAGCACTCGCCAGCAATCGGTTTCAGCTGTCCAACGATAAGAGAAACGGAGAGATGGGAATTACATGGAAATATGACAGCAATGAACATGCACTTCAATACATCATAGAAGTTTCTCCCGATGGGAACCATTTTCATCCCATCGATTCATTGAAAGCAGCACCAGGGATATCGCATACCTATCATTATTTGTTGAAAAAGCAATATGCAAACAAGACTTTCGTCAGAGTAATGGCTGTTCACAGGAACAACGCGCATCGCTCGTCCAATATTCTTTTGATTCAGCATGAAATGGCGAATCAATTCCTCCACCTCTACCCGAATCCCTGTCAAGACCAATTGTTTTTGGAATCCGCAGATGAAATTCAATCAGCTATTTGGGCCGTTGCAAACAATGGAAGAACTATCAAATTGATCTACAACAAAATGGGTAAAACCATTAGAATAGATGTGTCGATGCTTTCAAAAGGCATCTACCACTTGCAAATGGTTTCGAAAGGCGCACTTAGACAAATCCCTTTTATAAAATTTTAGACCGAGAAACTCTCACCACACGCGCAGGTTCGGTTGGCATTGGGATTGATGAAATGAAAACCCTTTCCGTTCAATCCATCAGAAAAATCAAGCGTCGTATTGAAAAGATATAAAATACTTTTTCTGTCTGTAACCAGCTTCATGCCTTTATCCTCAAAGATCTGATCTCCCTGCTTGATTTCATTGTCAAAATCCATCTTGTAGGTAAGTCCGGAGCATCCGCCGCTCACAACACTGACCCTGACAAAATAGTCTTCTCCCCTTCCTTCATCTGCAAGCAGTCTGGAAACTCTGTCTTTTGCTTTGTCACTGATAAAGATCCCAGTCATCATACTGGATTCAACCATATGGTGGATTTTTATACTGCAAATTTAACACATACTGGTTTAAGAAATGAATAGTACTTTTATTAAACAATGCATAAAATTGACCATATTGCCATCGCAGTGAAGTCACTTGCATCAAGCATTCCACTGTTCGAAAAAATGCTTGGCCACCCCTGTTACAAAGTCGAAGAGGTTGCATCAGAGAGCGTCAAAACAGCATTTTTCCAAACTGGTGAAAGCAAGGTTGAATTGCTGGAAGGAATGGACCCAGAAGGGGTGATTGCAAGATTCATTGAAAAAAAGGGGGAGGGATTGCATCATGTTGCGTTTGGCGTGCCCGATATCTTGATCAAAATTGCAGAACTGAAAAAAGAAGGATTTGAATTTATCAGTGAAACACCCAAAAGAGGTGCGGACAATAAACTGATTGTATTTCTTCACCCGAAGTGCACCAACGGAGTACTGGTAGAGATCTGCCAGGAGATAAATTAGAGGAGATTTAGAGATTCAATTTTTCCACCGCATTTTGTGCAGCGATTTGTCCAGCGTCTTTTTTATTGAAGGCTTTCCCTTCAGCCATGACTTCTCCATCAACGATGGCACCTACTGTAAACAACCTTCTTCCATTTTCCATTTTTTCATCGATGGTTTCAAATTCAAGGAGTTTACCTGATTTATTGGCCCAGCTGTATAATTTATTTTTTTGGTTGATTTCAACCTGTTCCAAATCTTCTGCAAACAAATGTGGAATGATTATTTTTTTGAATACCCATTTTTTGGTTGCCTTGTATCCTTTATCGATGTAAATCGCTCCGACGAGTGCTTCCAGGGCATTGCCAAAAATTTGACTCGACTTCAAAGAGCTGTCCTGTCGATTGTAGGAAGTTATTTTTTTGAGTCCCATGCGGATGGCGATGTCATTCAGCATCTGACGATTCACCATTTTGCTGCGCATTTCAGTGAGGAATCCCTCTCCCTTGTATGGATACTTCATGAAGAGATAGTCTGCAATGATCCCTCCAAGTATCGCATCTCCCAGGTACTCCAAGCGCTCGTTGTTATCAGTAGCTTTTTCTTTGATCGATCGGTGTGAAAGCGCTGCGATATAAAGACTGATTTTCCCTGGTCTGAATCCAAGCAGATTGACAAGATGCTTTAAAAATTCTTTGCGATGGCTATTGCTGAAAATATAATAGAGTCTGTAAAGCACCCAAGGAATGTTTTTACTTTAAACTGTTGACTGATGAGCAGTTCTCTTAAAGGTACTTCTTTATAATGATTGATGCATTGTGTCCGCCAAATCCGAATGTATTGTTGAGGGCAGCCCTAACAGTCCTTTTCTGTGGCTTCCAGAACGTCAGATTCAGTTGAGGATCCAATTGATCATCATCTGTAAAATGGTTGATGGTTGGTGGCACACAGTCATGTACAACGGCGTTGATGCATGCGATGGTTTCAATGGCACCTGCAGCACCCAGTAAATGCCCCGTCATGGATTTTGTTGAACTGATGTTCAACTTGTATGCATGATCACCAAATACATGGAGGATCGCCTTTGTTTCTGCAATATCACCCAATGGTGTGGATGTGCCATGCACATTAATATAGTCTATATCAGTTGGTTGCATTCCCGCCTCTTCAAGCGCTACCCGCATTACATTCAATGCACCCAATCCTTCCGGGTGAGGTGCTGTAATGTGATAAGCATCTGCAGTCGCTCCGCCACCAACGATTTCCGCATAAATTTTTGCTCCGCGTTTCAGGGCATGTTCCAATTCTTCCAGCACAACTGCACCACTTCCCTCTCCCATGACAAATCCATCTCTTTCTTTGTCAAAAGGTCTTGAGGCAGTTTTGGGATCGTCGTTTCGTTCACTCAATGCTTTCATGGCATTGAAACCTGCCACACCTGCATCGCATACTACAGCTTCACTACCTCCAGCAACAATCGCATCTGCTTTGCCCAATCGGATGTAGTTGAATGCTTCAAGAATTCCATGGGTCGAAGATGCACATGCACTGACCACTGCAAAATTGGGTCCCCGGAATCCATGCCGCATGGAGATATGTCCAGCTGCAATATCAAGTATCATTTTCGGAATGAAAAAGGGATTGAATCGGGGTGTGCCATCGCCCTTGGCATAGGCCATCACTTCTTCCTGGAATGTTAAGAGTCCACCAATTCCACTAGAAAAAATGACGCCGACCCGATCGGGATTTACATTCTCTTTATTGATGCCGGCATCGTTGATTGCTTCATCACTTGAAACAAGTGCAAGCTGGGTGAAACGATCCACTTTGCGGGCTTCCTTTTTATCGAGATAGGCTACAGGATCGAATCCCTTTACTTCACAGGCAAACTGTGTCTTGAATTTGGATGCATCGAAGAGTGTAATCATGTCGGCACCTGAGACACCATTCAGCAACCCCTCCCAATATGCTTGTGCGGTATTGCCAATAGGCGTGATGGCACCCATTCCGGTGACTACAACTCGTTTTAGTTCCATATGAAATTGTAAGAAAAGAGGATCGCTCTTTACTTAGAATGCTCCTCCAGATAAGTGATGGCTTGTCCAACCGTTGTGATGGTCTCAGCCTGCTCATCCGGGATTGAAATATTGAATTCTTTTTCAAATTCCATGATCAATTCAACTGTATCCAATGAATCTGCTCCGAGATCATTGGTGAAAGATGCTGTAGAAGTCACCTCATTTTCATCAACTCCTAATTTGTCAACAATAATTTTCTTTACTCTTGTTGCAATGTCTGACATGGTTTTGTTTTTTGGTTTGTGGTTGCAAAAATAATCTTTTTGAAACAAAAACATAATTTGTTGAAGTTTTGTGAAAAAGTATTCATCAAAATAAAACAGTATAGTATATTGACAATCAATGACTAACATATATTTATTTATTGTCATTTAATTTATTTGCTAAAAAAGATTAAAAACGATTTGAATTGCCTGATAGGAGCAATAATTATTTTAATTTGTAGGATGCCTATCAAGATAATAGATCACGGTTCTGCACAATATCAACAGATGATTGCCCTGCGGATGGAAATCCTCCGGAAACCACTTGGTTTGCATTTTACCGATGCCGATCTGGAAAAAGAAAAGGAAGATATCCTGATAGGGGCTTTTGAAGACGATGATATGGTTGCCTGTTGTATCCTCACAAAAGTTGCACCGGATTTGTGCAAACTTCGTCAGATGGCCGTGCACCAGAAAATGCAAAGAAACGGCATTGGTCATGCCATCATGCAGTTTGCAGAAAATGTTGCCAGAGACGCTGGCTTCAAAACCATGACCATGCATGCCAGAAAAACTGCGGAACCCTTTTATGAAAAGTTGGGATATGCCCCCTATGGAGATGAATTCATTGAGGTCACCATCCCTCACATCGAAATGAGAAAAAAGTTGATCTAGGATTTTCCGATGTGCGCTCTGAATATTGTCCTTGCCCTGTCTACATCCTCTTGCAATGTGAACGCATCCTTGGGTATCAGGAAGAAACTCTTGGCATCAAAATAAAGATGAAAAAATCCAGGTGTTTCATAGTACCGATGGAATTCACGCCACGCCCAGGATCTTTTGGTGCCTGATGTTTCAATAAAAAAATGATGTTCTTCGATTTGAATATCAAACCGATCCTGAAAAGTTTTGCTCTTTCTGTAAATCAAGGCTGGCAGCCAAATCCAAAATGCCACCATCATTGAAATCCACAGCACCGAGCTCATCAAAAAAGGCAGGGGAGAAATGAGCTTCATGGAAAACATCACCGCTGCAAACAACGCAAAAACATTCACCAGGATGATCATGATTTTGATCTCCCGCATAGAAATGAAATGGTACCGCAGTGCCTGCAGTACCTTTCGTTTTTGATAGCTTATGGTAAGTTTCACAGATAAGAATTAACTACATCCCATGCTGTTTCCACAGTTCAGACATTTGTAGCAGGTGCCGCTTCTTACTGTAATGTGTCCGCATGTGTTGCACGCAGGTGCATCGCTTTGCATGCTCTTCATGTATTCTTGCGTGCTGTTTTCTGATTTCACTGCCACCTGTGCTTTCTGTGCTTTGGGTGCAGGTACAGCAGAAGATGCAATGACTCTTACATCAGACAATTCAGGTTTGCTCTCTACAGACGGTTCATCCCAATCATCATTTCCGGTGTTCATGACTTCAGGTCTGTCCAATACATGCACCAAATCTGTTCTGTCGAGGTATTCGTAAGCCAGGCAACGGAATACAAAGTCTACGATAGATGTGGTTGACTTAATGTTTGGATGATCCACCATTCCTGCTGGTTCGAACTTGGTGAAAACGAATTTCTCAACAAACTCCTCCAAAGGAACTCCATATTGCAATCCTACTGACACTGCAATTGCAAAACAGTTCATCAGACTGCGCAAGGTTGAACCTTCTTTGGCAAGGTCGATGAAGATTTCACCGAGTGTGTTATCACTGTATTCACCTGTACGCAAGAAAATGGTTTGTCCGTTGATTCTTGCCTTTTGTGTAAATCCTCTTCTCTTGGTAGGAAGTGATTTGCGTTCAACGATGCGTGAAAGCTGACGCTTCAATTTTGTATCTGGTGAAGCCTGCATTCTCTTTTGCAATTCATCCAACAATTCATCTACTGTGAGCTTTCCAACATCAATGAACTGACTGTCGGTTGAATCTGCACTTGCTTCTTCATCTGCCTTGCTGTCGCTTTTGTTGCTGAGCGGCTGACTGAGCTTGGATCCATCGCGGTACAATGCACAAGCCTTCAGTCCAAGTTCCCAGCTCAAATGGTAACAGTCTGCAATTTCACTGATATTGGCTTCATTTGGAAGATTGATGGTCTTTGAAATCGCTCCACTGATGAAAGGCTGAGTGGCTGCCATCATGCGGATATGTCCATGCGGATGAATATAACGCTCTCCCTTCTTGCCGCACTTGTTGGCACAATCAAACACTGGATAATGCTCTTCTTTCAGATGTGGTGCTCCTTCAATGGTCATGGTTCCACATACATAATCATTCGCTGCATCGATCTCAGCTCCAGAAAATCCGAGTGCCTTCAGCAAGCTCCAATCAAAGTTGAAATACTGTTCAGGCTTGAATCCCAGGCGCTGCAAACATTCCTCCCCAAGTGTATAAACATTGAACACGAAACCAACTTCAAAAGCAGACATCACAGCATCATCCAACTTCTTGATCTCTTCTGCGATGAATCCTTTTTCGCTCAATGTCTGGTGATTGATGAAAGGTGCACCTGCAAAGCTTGCTGCACCGACAGCATATTTAATGATGGCATCCTGTTCTGCTGCTGAATACTTCAAATTGGCCAATGCCTGTGGAACAGACTGATTGATGATTTTGAAATATCCACCACCGGAAAGTTTTTTGAATTTTACCAATGCAAAATCCGGTTCAACACCTGTAGTATCACAATCCATTACCAATCCAATCGTTCCGGTTGGAGCAATAACGGTTGTCTGTGCGTTTCTGTATCCATACTTTTCTCCATACTCCACTGCATCATCCCAGGCTTTGCATGCTGCGTTCAACAAGTAATCCGGACAATCTTTGGCCTTGATGCCCTGTGGTTTGATGCTCAATCCAACATAGGCTCCTTCCGCATCGTATGCTGCAGCACGGTGATTTCTCATAACACGCATCATGTCTTCGCGGTTTTCCTCATAACGTGGGAAAGCACCGAGGATACCTGCAATCTCTGCAGATGTCTTGTATGAAATACCTGTCATGATCGCTGTGATGGCACCTGCAATTCCTCTGGCTTCATCGCTGTCATAAGGGATGCCGCTCACCATCAACATGCTACCCAGATTGGCATAACCGAGTCCGAGTGTACGGTAGTCGTAGCTGAGCTGCGCAACTTCTTTGCTTGGGAATTGTGCCATCAACACGGAAATCTCCAATACAGTTGTCCAAAGTCTCACGGTATATTCAAATCCTTTTACATCAAAGCTGTTATCGCTTTCATTGAAGAATTTTCTGAGGTTGGCTGATGCGAGGTTACAGGCAGTATTGTCGAGGAACATGTATTCACTGCAAGGGTTGGAGGCCCTGATCCTTCCACCCTTTGGACAAGTATGCCACTCGTTGATGGTAGTATCGTATTGGGTTCCGGGATCTGCGCAACGCCATGCTGCATAAGAAATTTTATCCCACAGTGCTTTGGCAGAAACCTTCTTCATCACTTTCCCATCCATTCTTCCAGTGAGCTCCCAATCCTCCCCCTTTGCGAGTTTTTCAAAAAACTCATTGGGTATACGAACAGAGTTGTTGGAGTTTTGTCCACTTACCGTACGGTAAGCTTCACCCTCGTAGTCGCTTGCATATCCGGCTGCAATCAATGCAGCCACTTTCTTTTCTTCTTCTACTTTCCAATCAATGAATGTTTCAATTTCAGGATGATCTAAATCCAAACAAACCATCTTCGCAGCGCGACGGGTTGTACCACCGCTCTTGATGGCACCTGCTGCACGGTCACCTATTTTCAGAAAACTCATCAATCCGGAAGATGTGCCGCCACCGCTCAATTTTTCTCCTTCACCACGGAGGTTGGAGAAATTGGTTCCAACACCAGATCCATATTTGAAGATCCTTGCTTCACGTACCCACAAATCCATGATACCGCCCTCGTTCACCAAGTCATCATCTACACTGAGAATGAAACATGCGTGGGGCTGTGGACGCTCATACGCGGAGGTGGATTTCTTTAATTGTCCATCGTTCTGATCAACATAATAATGTCCCTGAGGTTTTCCCTTGATGCCATAGCTCTCGTGCAAACCTGTATTGAACCATTGTGGTGAATTGGGAACACATGCCTGGTTTAAGATACAATACACCAGCTCTTCATAAAAAACCTGTGCATCTTCGGTTGAAGCAAAATACCCATAACGCTCGCCCCATACCCTCCAGCAATTGGCCATTCTGTGTGCAACCTGTTTGGCAGATGTCTCTCTGCCCAACGTACCATCCGCCTGTGGAACACCTGCTTTGCGAAAATATTTTTGGGCAAGAATATCCGTTGCAATTTGGCTCCATTGTTTGGGGACTTCCACATTGGTCATTTCAAAAACAACTTCACCGCTTGGATTTCTGATCACAGATGTTCTGTAATCATATTCAAACATTTCAAATACGTTGACCTTGTCGCTGGTGAATTGTCTTTCAAAGGCCAGTCCTGGATTTTTGGTTTTGCTCTTGTTGGGCATGTTGATGGGTATGTAATTTTTTAAAAAAACTTCAGTTTAGTGAGTTTACGAAAATATCCCTGCTGCCTGGCTTTTCAAACGGCTAAATATCAACACCCTGTTGATAACTGCAACAATCCGCAAGGGGATTGATTTTGCTATTTTTTTCACTTTTTTGGTAAAAAATTTTTTGGTCAAATAAGGAAAAATAAATAGGTGGGGAAATGAGGGAGAAAAGCATCTCAAAATGATCTGCATTATTTAATTCCAATATTCCCTGAATATTTGATGTTTAAAGGAAACTTTTTCGCACATTTGCAATAGAAGCACATCCTGCATGCCAAGTCTGACCTATGATAGAATGATTGATCTGAAACGCAACAACAAAAAAGCATTCACTGTTCTTGTTGATCCAGATAAAACATCTTTGAAAAAAGCAGATGAACTGATTTCACTTTGCACCAAAGCACAAGTTGATTTCATATTCGTTGGAGGAAGTCTGGTTGTCAGCGATCATCTTGAAGACCTTGTGCAGCATATCAAATCATCTTGTGATATTCCGGTGCTGCTATTTCCTGGCAGTCCCTCTCAAATCACACCCTATGCAGATGCACTTCTTTACCTCTCTCTGATCTCCGGTAGAAATCCTGAACTGCTCATTGGTCAACATGTGATATCTGCACCTGCAGTTAGAAAAAGCGGACTCGAAATCATTCCAACAGGTTATATGCTGATCGATGGAGGTGCCCCCACCACCGTCTCTTACATCAGCAATGCAAGTCCCATTCCCAGCGACAAAAATGAAATTGCGCTGTGCACTGCACTCGCTGGGGAGATGCTGGGACTCAAACTGCTCTACATGGATGCAGGCAGTGGTGCAAAAATTGCCATCAAGGAATCCATGATACAAGCTGTTTCCTCCCATATCAACATTCCACTGATCATTGGAGGCGGAATCACAGATCCAGAAAAAGCATACAAAAACTGCAAAGCAGGAGCCGATATGATTGTTGTAGGAAACGCGATCGAAAAAGATGCCCGCCTGATTCAAGAAATGGCAGAAGCCGTTCACTCCGGTTCAGCCCTCGCAAATCCACGCTGATCAAAGAAAGTATTCACTCCAGATTGAAGGCGTTTTCAGGAAAAATGTGTTTATTTGCATTGAACAATTTTTGCCAAATAATCAGACAAAGAAAAATGAAAAAAAACCTAACCCTTTCAACAATAGCAGAAACGGTTCATGCCGCTTCCACGCGTTGGGTTTTTACTGTGCCAAGCGCAACAGTTTTTTTACGCCGACCGATTCCATTTTTGGTACGACGTTGATATCCACCACCCTCAGCACCGATTGATTCGATAAGCTGTATCCAAGATCATCAAGATCTGGATCCAGGATTCGTTCTTTTCAATACATTCTTTCAAAATGGAACCAACATCTTTCAATATATACATCGCGAGTGAAACAGATTTCAAATTTGCAGATACCATCTGTAAAGAGATGGAGGAATCTGCAAAAGCACGCGGAACAGGCATCGCCAAAAGAAGTCCCGAGTACGTGATGAAAAAAATGAGCGAGGGAAAGGCTGTGATTGCTACCACCGCAGAGGGGATATGGGCAGGATTCTGCTACATCGAAACCTGGAGCCATGGAGAATATGTTGCAAATTCTGGATTGATCGTACATCCAAATTTCAGAAAAGGTGGACTCGCAAAGCTGATTAAAAAGAAAATATTTGAACTAAGCAGAACAACATACCCGCATGCGAAAATATTTGGACTCACCACAGGATTGGCTGTAATGAAAATCAATTCAGAACTTGGATATGAACCGGTCACCTATTCAGAACTCACGCAGGACGAAGATTTTTGGGCTGGATGCAAGAGCTGTGTGAATTATGAAATCTTGATGAGCAAGGAAAGAAAGAATTGCATGTGCACTGCCATGCTCTATGACCCAAAAGATCATTATACCACAGAAGAAACAACCAAATATTTCGAAGAAAATAAAAAAGGATTTGAAAGGTTGTTCAGCTTCAAACAATTCAATTTCCTGAGAGCATTCACCAAAAAAGACAACAACAGCAAATCAATTGTGGGCACACTGCTCTCACTTCTGCACATATAAACAAAAGACTATGTCAAAGAAAATTGTACTTGGATTCAGCGGAGGGTTGGACACAACATTTTGTGTAAAGTACCTATCGGAAGAAAAAGGATATGAGGTGCACAGCATCATCGTGAATACAGGGGGATTCAGTGAGGATGAACTGAAAAAAATAGAAGCGCATGCATATCACCTGGGAGTAGCCACCCATACTACAGTCAATGCCGTTGAATCGTACTATGACCGTATCATCAAATATTTGATTTTTGGAAATGTATTGAAGAACAATACATACCCCCTGAGTGTGAGTGCAGAGCGACTCAGCCAGGCCATTCATATTGCAGAGCATGTTCAAAAGCTGGATGCAAGCGCGGTGGCACACGGAAGCACCGGTGCAGGCAATGATCAGGTGCGGTTCGACATGGTTTTTCATATCATGATTCCAGGAGTTGAAATCATCACACCGATACGCGATTTGAAACTTAGCCGCGAAGAAGAAATCAGCTACCTACAGGCAAAAGGAGTAGACATGAATACTGAAAAAGCCATGTACTCCATCAACAAAGGACTCTGGGGAACTAGTGTTGGAGGAAAGGAAACACTCTCATCCAAAGGCATATTGCCTGAATCTGCCTGGCCGACCCAGCTCACAAAACACGATGCAGAAGAGGTTGTACTGACTTTTGAAAAAGGAGAATTGCTGGCAGTCAACGATAAAAAATTTCAACACCCCTCCGCTGCCATCCAATACCTGCAAACCATTGCAGGTCCATTTGCCATCGGAAGAGACATCCATGTTGGAGATACCATCATTGGCATCAAAGGCAGGGTTGGATTTGAAGCAGCTGCTCCTATGGTGATATTGAAAGCACACCATGCACTTGAAAAACACGTGCTTACCAAATGGCAATTGCAATGGAAAGATACACTCTCCCAATTTTATGGAAACTGGTTGCATGAAGGTCAAATCATGGATCCGGTCATGCGCGACATTGAATCTTTTCTGCAACATTCTCAAGAAAATGTTTCAGGAAAAGTATTTGTCCAGTTGATGCCCTACAGATTTCAAATCATAGGTATTGAGTCGGCATTTGATTTGATGAACAGCAAGTTCGGCAAATACGGAGAAATGAACTCCGGTTTCACTGGCGAAGATGTGAGAGGCTTCAGCAAAATATTCGGCAACCAAACGATCATTTGGAATGCCGTTCAACAGGAAAACAAAAAACAGTCATTATGAGAGCAACCATCAGAGCAGGCATCATCGGTGGAGCGGGGTATACAGGCGGTGAACTGATCCGTCTTTTGATGGGACATCCTTCTGCTGAGATTTCATTTGTGCACAGCAACAGCAATGCCGGCAATAAACTATACCATGTTCATGAAGATTTGATAGGCACAACTGAATTGTCCTTTACAGACAAATGGAACCATGACATCGATGTGCTGTTTCTGTGTCTTGGACATGGTGCATCCATGAAATTTCTACATGAAAACAACATCCCCAAAGAAATCAATATCATTGATCTCGCAAATGATTTCAGACTGAAAGAAAATGCAATACATGGTTCAAGAACATTTGTATACGGACTCCCTGAATTGAATGTTGAACAAATTCAATCAGCCCAAAACATTGCCAATCCAGGTTGCTTTGCAACTGCCATTCAACTTGGACTGTTGCCTTTGGCAGAAAAGGGGTTGCTGCAAGAAGTATATACAACAGGCATCACCGGTTCCACAGGGGCAGGACAATCCCTATCCACCACATCCCATTTTTCATGGAGAGCGAATAATATTCAGGCTTACAAAACACTCACACATCAGCACCTGGGTGAAATCCACCAGTCATTGCATCAACTGAATGCACCATCGGCATCGGTCAACTTTGTACCATGGCGGGGAGATTTTACAAGGGGCATCTTTGCCTCATCTACCCTTGCATGCAATCTGAATCTGGAAGAGGCCAACGCCGTTTTTGAAACATATTATCATGAACACCCCTTCACCATTGTCGCTAAAAAACAAATCTCATTGAAACAAGTGGTGAATACCAACAAGGCGCTAATATTCCTTGAAAAACAAGGCGACAAGCTGGTCGTACACAGCGCCATTGATAATCTCCTGAAAGGCGCAAGCGGACAGGCTGTTCAAAACATGAATATTATGTATGGATTGGATCAGACTACCGGCCTTCATCTCAAATCCATCGCTTTTTAACCGACTGCAATGAAACTATTCGACGTATATCCAATCAATGACATTCAAATCACCCATGCAAAAGGATCCAGGGTCTGGGATGAAAACCAACATGAATATTTGGATCTTTATGGCGGACACGCTGTCATCAGCATTGGACATACCCATCCACATTGGGTGCAGCGAATTGAAAGTCAGTTGAAAAAAATTGCCTTCTATTCCAACTCAATTAAGATCCCGATTCAAGAAGAGCTTGCAGACAAACTTGGGCAAGTATCTGGTAAAAAAGATTATCAATTGTTTCTCTGCAATTCCGGAGCCGAGGCCAATGAGAATGCGCTCAAATTGGCATCCTTTCATACCGGCAGAAAAAAAATCATTTCCTTCAGCAGGGCATTTCACGGAAGAACTTCTTTGGCAGTAGCTGTAACCGACAATCCTTCCATTGTTGCACCTGTCAATCAAACCGAACATGCAATGTTTCTTCCATTCAACGACACCCAGGCATTGGAAGATGCATTCAAGCAACATGGAAATGAAATTGCTGCAGTGATTGTGGAGGGAATACAAGGAGTAGGAGGTATCCACGTAGCGACCAATGATTTTCTGTTGTCCATCAGAAAAAACTGCGATCAGTATGGTGCTGTATATGTTGCAGACAGTGTACAATGCGGTTATGGCAGATCAGGAAAATTTTTCAGTCACGATTTTGCTGGCGTTGAAGCCGATATATATTCGATGGCAAAAGGAATGGGAAATGGATTTCCCATCGGAGGCATCATCATCTCACCCAAGCTCAAAGCAAAACATGGCATGCTGGGAACAACCTTTGGCGGCAACCATTTGGCATGTGCTGCAGCTCTTGCAGTATTGGAGGTGATTGAGAAAGAAAACCTCATCCACCATGCCGGTAAGGTAGGTGAATTTTTGTCTGCATCTTTGCAATCGATCGAAGCAATCAGTGGTGTAAGAGGAAGAGGACTCATGATAGGTTTTGATGTGCCCGAACACCTAAAAAACCTCAAAAAAAACCTGCTGTTCAAACATAAAATATTTACAGGAGAGGCAAAACCCAACGTCATTCGACTTTTGCCATCACTGGCAATCACCATGGAAGATGCAGCATACTTTATACATCATCTGAAAAATGCCATTGAACATTATCAAGATTAAACCATCATGAAACAATTCCTCTCCGCAAAAGATGTTCAAGATATTCCATCACTGATACAAACAGCGTTGGACTACAAAGCGAGTCCATGGAAAGACGAATCATTGGGCAAGCACAAAAAACTGGGCTGTCTGTTCATGAATCCAAGCATGCGTACCCGTTTGAGCACACAGGTTGCTGCACAACAATTGGGAATGGAAACCGTAGTTTTCAATGTTGGAAATGAGGGATGGGCACTTGAGTTTGAAGACGGAGCCATCATGAATGGAACAACTGTTGAACATGTCAAGGATGCTGCACCCATACTTGGACACTATTTTGATATCCTTGCAGTCAGGACCTTCCCGGGATTGAAAGACCGCCATGCAGATTACAGTGAACACATCATTCAAAAATTTATTCAATACGCCGGCATACCCGTCATCAGTTTGGAAAGTGCCACACTGCATCCATTGCAGAGCCTTGCAGATTTGATCACCATTCATGAAAATCTTCCAAAGAAGCCTTTAGCATCCAAACCTAAAATTGTGTTGACCTGGGCTCCACATGTAAAACCCCTTCCTCAATGTGTAGCGAACAGTTTTGCACAATGGGTCAATGCCTGGGGAGCAGCAGATTTTGTGATTGCCCATCCCAAAGGATATGAACTGGATCCGTCTTTCACCCATGGAGCCAGCATCATGCATGATCAGGACGAAGCCATCAAGGATGCAGATTTCATTTACATCAAAAACTGGAGTGCCTATCAGGAATACGGTACCATGCCTGCCTATGATGGAGCATGGATGCTGAACAAGAAAAAAATGGAGCTGACCAACCAGGCAAAAGCAATGCATTGCCTTCCTGTCAGAAGAAATGTTGAACTTTCAGATGAAATATTAGACAGCGCAAACAGTCTTGTTATCAAACAGGCCGCAAACAGGGTTTGGGCAGCACAGGCGGTGATTGCCTCGATGCTCAAAGCCAATAATACATAAATGATGGAACCGCTCTATATTGTAAAGGTTGGTGGAAATATCATTGATGACGCAGAAAAATTAAGCGCCTTCCTTGCTGCATTCTCAAGTATCCAGGGGAAAAAAATACTTGTACATGGTGGAGGAAAATTGGCAACAAAAATGGCATCATCTCTCTCCATTCCTCAACAAATGATCGATGGGCGTAGGGTCACAGATGCAGAAACACTGAAGATTGTAACCATGGTATATGCAGGATGGATCAACAAAAATATCGTAGCAAAACTCAATGCCATGGGTTGCGTCTCCATGGGTATCAGTGGAGCAGATGCTCAAACCATTCTTGCGCACAAAAGAAAACATGCTGATATTGATTACGGATTTGTAGGAGATATAGACGAGGTCCATACAGAAGCGATGATGGCATTGCTTTCAAAAGGCATCAGCATGGTGGTTGCTACAATTACACAGGATGCAAGTGGACAATTGTTGAATACCAATGCAGATACCATTGCGCAGGAACTTGCCAAAGCGATGTCTGTTCATTTTTCAACATCCCTCGTCTACTCCTTTGAAAAAAAGGGTGTCTTGAAAGATGTGAGCGACGAAGATTCGGTGGTAGCTCAAATGAATGCATCCATGTTCAAACAAATGAAAGAGGATCAAACGATTTTTGCAGGTATGATCCCAAAACTGGACAATGCATTTGCTGCCATTGAAGCAGGCGTTTCCAAAGTCATCATCGGCGATGCACTGGAACTTGCCAATCTGATCGAAGGCAAAAGCGGAACAACCATCAGGTGAACAGTATGATGTCAATTGAACAACATATCAAAAAAGACGCGATCACATTGCTCAAAAAAATGATTGCCATTCCTTCTTTCAGCAAAGAAGAGAAAGAAGTTGCCGATCTGATCGAGAATACATTGCAATTGCAAAACATCCCTACACATAGACTTTTGCACAATGTGTATGCATTGAGTAAATATTTTGATCCTTCCAAACCATCCATACTCCTGAATTCCCATCATGATACGGTAAAACCGGCAAAGGGTTTTACAAGCGACCCTTTTACTGCTGTTGAGCAGGATGGAAAAATAATCGGACTCGGTAGCAATGATGCCGGCGGACCCTTGGTCGCACTGATCGCTGCATTTATCCATTTTTATCATGCTCAAACCCTGCCATTCAATTTGATCATTGCTGCAAGTGCAGAGGAGGAAATATCCGGAAAGCAGGGCGTTGAATTGCTGCTCAACGATCAAACATTCAACACAACATTACAAGGGAGTCAGCTGATCGGTGCCCTAGTCGGTGAACCCACCAGGATGCAAATGGCAGTTGCAGAAAGAGGATTGCTGGTATTGGATGGAGTTGCAACGGGTATTGCAGGGCATGCAGCGCGTGAAGAAGGCACCAATGCCATTTCAATAGCATTGAAAGACATACTGGCCATTCAACAACATTCATTTGAGAAAATTTCTGAACTCACCGGTAAAACCACTGCAAAAGTCACGGTCATAGAAACCGACAACAAGGCACACAATGTCGTCCCTGCACAATGCAGATTTGTGGTGGACGTACGTGTAAATGAGTTGTATTCATTTGATGAGGTGCTGCAACAACTGCAATCCATCGTATCAAGTGAACTCAGTCCAAGAAGCTTCAGATTGCGGTCAACCCTGATTCCACTGGATCATCCAATCGTGTTGGCAGGTAAAGAACTTGGACTGGACCACTACGGATCCCCTACCACAAGCGACAAAGCACTGATGCATTTCCCAGCGCTGAAGATTGGTCCGGGTGATTCCGCAAGAAGTCATACCGCAGATGAGTATATTTATGTCCATGAAATTGAACAAGGCATTGACCTGCTGATCAACCTGATCGAGAAAACAGCAACACATTTCAATGCTTCATAATCAACTTATATGAAACTCTGGGAAAAAGACAATACTGCCACTTCAGCACTGATTGAAACATTCACAGTAGGGAATGACAGAGATTTCGATCTCCTGCTTGCCGGCTTCGATGTGGAAGGTTCCATCGCACATGTAACCATGTTGGGTGAACAGGGATTGATGAAGATGGAGGATGTGAACAAGGCCGTTAAGGGACTTCTATCGATTCATGAAAAAATAAAAAGTGGAAATTTTAGCATCGCAGAAAACATGGAGGATATCCACTCGCAAATTGAATGGATGCTCACAGAGGAAATAGGCGAAGCAGGAAAAATGATCCATACCGGCAGAAGCAGAAACGACCAGGTTGCTCTTGATATAAAATTATACCTGCGGTCTTCCATGATCGAAATCAAAGAAGATGTGATCAAGCTTTTTGACCTGCTGATTGAAAAAAGCAATCAACATAAAAATGACCTGATTCCAGGGTATACCCATCTTCAAATTGCCATGCCCTCTTCAGTAGGATTATGGCTGGCTGCCTATGCAGAGAGCCTTGTGGATGACATGGAATTTTTATCTGCTGCATTTCAAGTTGCCAATAAGAATCCCTTGGGCAGTGGTGCAGGTTATGGCTCATCTTTCCCTTTGAACAGAAAAAGAACAACAGAACTTTTACATTTCAAGACGCTGAACTACAACTCAGTATATGCACAAATGAGCAGAGGAAAAACAGAAAAACTGACCGCCTATGCCCTATCATCTATAGCAGCTACACTCAGCCGACTTGCAATGGACTGCTGTTTATATGTCAACCAAAATTTTGGATTCATCTCTTTCCCGGATGAACTTACAACGGGAAGCAGCATCATGCCACACAAAAAGAATCCGGATGTTTTTGAACTGATTCGAGGCAAATGCAACCGCATCCAATCCACTCCAAATGAATTGACGCTGCTCATCAATAATTTGCCGTCTGGCTATCACAGAGAAATGCAACTGACCAAAGAAATTATTTTCCCGGCGATTGAAACACTCAAAAGCTGTTTACAGATGATGCAACTGATGTTGAAAGCAATTACTGTCAATCAAGATGTTTTAAAAGATAAAAAATACACTTATCTCTTCAGTGTAGAAAAGGTCAATGAGTTGGTAAACGAGGGACTCTCCTTTAGGGATGCATACGTGAAAGTTGGCAACATGATCAATGAAGGCAATTTTCAGTTCGACCAGGAAAAACAATTGAAACATACACACGAAGGAAGCATCGGAAACCTCTGCAATGATGAAATCATCGTGGAAATGAGAAAGGTCTCTGCCTCTATTTCCATTTGAGGGTATTGATCAGTTGTTTCACATCAGCATCGAGAAATTCACTGACCACACCAAGCGAGTCCTGGTTGGGAGTAGCATCAAAATAAAGTGCTCCCCGCAGAAAATGTTTGACAGAATCTGTAATGAAAAACTGTTTGGATGTTGCTGCATTGCCCTCCACATAAAAATACATGCCTGCATATCCCTTCGCAGGATTGAAAAAGGAGTCAACGATGCCTGAAGCCTTGATGGTATGTTTGTATGTCAGGCTGAATGCCTCATCACGCAGCCTCTCAAAACTGTTCTTTACCAACGAATCACGGTAAGCATTCCCGGATTTCACTTTGTAAACTGAATAGCCATCGATGGATTTGTAACTCAGATAAATTCTTCCTGCAAAATCCTTGAATTCAATATTGAGCCAATAAGGCTGTTGTTGGCTTGAATCTGTTTCCTTTGAAACTGTTGCATATAAAGGATATTCAAAGCTGTAAGGAAATCCAGGTTCATTGAATGATTGATAGCCCCTTTGAGGAAAATCAATTTTAAAATATCCCTTGGGCTTGGGGGTAAACGGACTGTTGCATGAAACTGCCAGCAGAAAAATAAATAAGATATAAATGATGTTGCTTCGCATGCATCAGTTTGGCTGGATGGAAATGGTGATTTTTACTTTCTGGATGCGGTTCATCGCAACTTCCAGCACGGTGAATGTAAAATCGTGTGCTACCAATACTTGGTTGACTTTGGGAATCTCCCCCGCCAATTCCAGTACCAGTCCAGCGATGGTCTCGCTCTCCCCTCTGATCGGATCAAATACCCTGTTGGGCAACTGCATGATCTTGCATGCCTCATTGATCATGATTTTACCTTCAAAAATATAATTGAACTCATCAACACGGATGTTGACGGATTCCTCGTCATCGTATTCATCCCTGATTTCACCTACAATCTCCTCCAAGATGTCCTCCAAAGTGATGATGCCATCTGTTCCTCCAAATTCATCCACCACAATGGCAAAATGTGTTCGCTTTGACTGAAAGGCTTTCAGCAGGTCTTCCACCAACATTTGTTCATGGATGAAGAAAGCAGACCTCACCAATGATTTCCAATCAAATTCATCTCCCTTATCAAGATGGGGCAGCAAATCCTTCGAATGAAGGATGCCAAGTATCTGATCCAGGCTCTCTTTGTAAACAGGAAATCTAGAATACTGCTGTTCTTCAACTTTGCGCTTTAGCTCTGTAAAGCTTGTCCCCTCCTCTATTCCCTGCACATCGAGTCGACTTTTCATGGCCCTGCGCACGGTAACATTGCCAAATTGAGCGATTCCCTTGAGCAGATTTTTTTCTTCTTCAGAGGTTCCTTCTTCAGTACCATGACTGATTACCTGATCGATCTGTTCCAACCTGGACTGCATGTCATCATGCTTACCCAATGCATTTTCAACCCTCTCTGAAATTCCATCCATCCACTTGCCAATTCTTCTGAACATCAAAAAATTCATCCATACAAAAAAGGAAGAATAGAATGCAAAGCGAACATTGTTGTTGGATGCCCATACTTTGGGGAGCAATTCACCAAAAAGAATCAGCACCACGATGGCTGAAACCAACCTGAAAACAAACAGAATCCATTCTGAAAATCCGGGAAAGGATTGTTCTGTGATGAGATAATTACAAAGTAGGATGATGAGCAACCTGAAAACAATGTTACCAACCAGCAAGGAAGAAAGCAAGAGGCGCGGTTCCTGCAGCAACTGAACAATTCGCTCTGCAGCTGGATATTGCTTGGATTTCAAGTTGCCGAGATCTTTGTATCCCAGTGAAAAAAAGGCAATTTCAGCACCGGCATTCATAAAAAGCATCAAGACAGAAGCCAGGAGCAGAATGGTAAGGATGATCATCGCATCAAAAATACATAAAAGGAAAATGATGGATCCGTTGAATTACCAACCAAGGTGCCGGGTAATCAATCTTGGAAAAGGAAATTGACGGATGGCATTTTTCTTCTGCCATGCATATCCTTCCAAATGGATCGCTTTGTCAACTTTGATATGTATCAGTTGGCATCTTATTTTTTGATGGGTGAGCTGGTGTACAATTTCCCCTGAAACATCAACGATCTCCTGTCGGATACCCGTAGATGGAATTCCCCAGCCTGAGAGTTTCTGCAAACTTTCGGATGCCTGTGGCTCATCCTTCTCCATCAGCACAAATTCATAGAGTCCCTTCCAAATATCATTCCCTGTGCGTTTTCTCAACAATTGCTTTCCTGCATG